>FWWL01000681.1_pt1 | contig 90834 bp, 78 predicted proteins | sample 2228331 | NCBI WGS metagenome assembly FWWL01 (sample SAMEA103939775, study PRJEB20133) | metagenome | reverse complement strand
CCAAAGACCAAGAGCCACCCTTCTGGCGCTATGATGTGAACGGGAAGCGACTCGTGTTCTCCTCCAATCATCTTTCGCCCCGAACATTTCCTTACTTTCTCGATGAACTGCTTCGCTTCCAGCCCGATGGAATCTATGCCTACCCCTCTGTTTTAGAGTCGTTCTGTTTGCTCTTGCAAAAAGCAGGTAAGAGGCTCTCACTGGCGTACTGTGTGACCTCCTCAGAGAAACCCTCGCCTATCTTGGGAACCCTTATTCAGCAAGTGTTGGGTTGTCGTTGGATTGACTACTATGGTCAGGCAGAACGCCTCGGTTTCGCCTATCAGATCGATACCGAAGGCTACCGATTCCTACCAGGCTATGCTTATGTGGAACTTCTACCTGTAGAGTCTGAGGGGGACGAAACCCTCCACGAGATTGTGGGTACAACTCTCTGGAACCTTGCGATGCCCCTCCTGCGGTATCGTACGGGCGACCTGATACGCCTGCCTGCTTGCCTATCTCAAGAGCAGTTAGAGGCGCTCTGTTACGGTTGTGTCCCCTTCTCTGGTATTGAGGGGCGTTCAAAAGACTATTTGGTATCTCCGGAGGGAGCCGTTTTGATAGCGTTGAATCATTTACCCCGCGATGTCGAAAATGTCGTGCGGATGCAGGTCATTCAAGAGCGTCCCGACTTCGTTCGCATCTTGGTCGTGCCAACCGCTGACTACAGCCACGAAAACGAGGCGCAAATCTGGGCGAATGTGCATCGAAAACTGCCTCCTAATATGCAGGTACAGATTGAAGTCGTTCAGGAGTTGGAACGTACCGCTCAGGGGAAAACCCCTTTCGTTATTCGAAGGTTTTAGAATAAGATTCTTAGATACTGCTCTACCACCACATCTTCTCGGAACTGTTCCAGCCACTCGGGGGGCACCTGCTTGCGTTCTCCCCTCAAAACCCGAAGGATAGCGTTCGCCATCGCCTCGATATCGCCAACTGGCACTAACTCGCCATACTTGCCCCCGTCCAGAATATCTTCGGGTCCGCTGGGGCAATCGGTGCTGACCACAGGACAGCCACACGCCAACGCCTGTATCAATACGTTCGGCAATCCTTCATATTCCGAAGAGAGCACGAACACACTTGCTCGGCGCATATAGCGATACGGATTCGGATTGAAGCCAGGCAGGTGTACCACATCTTGAAGCCCTAACTGTTCCACCAACAGCTCCAGCTCAGCGCGTTGAGGTCCTTCCCCCAAAATCACGAGTCGTGCAGGAAGGGTCTCACGAACGATTCGGAAGGCGCGAATAAGAACCGAAAACCCCTTTTGGGGCGAGAGTCTCCCGACACCTAATACTACAGGGACACTCTTATCGGCGAACCACGAATGCTCAACCTCTGCGTAACTTGCCTCAATGACACGCTCTGAGACGGAAGGGTTGAATATCAGGTGGATACGCTCTTCGGGAACTCTCAGCAGTTGTGCCAAATCCCTTCTCACACCTGAAGAGACCGCAACAATCTCATCTGCCAGCAAGTAGCCTTGACGAACGACTTTGCGAGTCAGCCATCGTTTGAAGGTACGCTTTTTGAGATGTTGAGACGGCGTATTGGCTTCTCGAATCACGACCTTCCCCTGGAATCGGACTAAGCGTGATGCAAGGCACGCCCCGATATTCGCTTCCATTAGTGTTGAGAAAAAGGCGCGGGGCTTTTCTCGTTTTAGCAGGCGCGCCAGAGGCAGGATGGAACGCCAAACCTGCTGAGTGCGCAGGTCGATTACAGGAACATCTTTGTGGAGTTCTTTGCGGTAGCCTTCGCCTCCTTTGATAATCACCAGCCCCACTTTGAGACCGCGCTCAGTGAAAGCGTTGGCGAGCGTCACCATCACCCGCTCCGCCCCTCCGCCCTCTAAACTGGCGGGAAATAGGAGAATGTCGTAGCCCATATCTCCAATTTACCCTGTTTCGGCTTCAGATTTACCCTGTTTCGGCTTCAGATTGTGGTCAAGATGTGCCATAATTAGAGTCGATGGCACTGCGAACGGCTCGAGAAGCGAGGGGCGGGGTCTTGGATTGGGTCTACCGCCCGATGGAATGGGTTTCGGCAATCACCGCTCGACTCAGTGGAGCGATGAACCAAGAGCGGTGGACGCTGGCAGTGACGGTTGTCGCCGTTATTGTTGCGAACCTCATCATCTTGAACTTTTTCCTCAAAGGGCAAGAGAACCGTGCGATGGCGTTTGTCGTTTTAGCACTGGTTGCCCCCCTCGCCTTATTAATTGCTGAGCTAAGTGTGGCAATCTTCATCGTCGCAGGTTCAGGGCTGTTTGTCAATACTTTCTACTATGCAGTAGGTCCGGGGCTGGGTACTGGGCAAAGAACTTTTATTTTGCTCTTTTTAGCCGTTTTGTCTGCTCGTGCCGTCTACGAATATCTTCGTACTCCAGCCGAACAGCGTCCACGAATACTCAGCTGGTTTCTATTGATATATCTTACCTTTTATGGGTTTTACATGTTGCATGTTGCATACATCTACTTTTTTAATTATCACACTGTTCGTCCAGATGAGCGGATGGAGGTGCTTGGACTCTATAAGCCCAGTATTATTCGGTACTTCGATGCCCATATGCTCTGGATTGGAATTATCCCCATCATCGTGTTGATGCGCGACCTCCAACGGGCAAAGCGTATCCTCTTTATTGTTGGAGCCATCACATTCTTAGGTGCGGGGTCGATAATGTGGGACTATTTTGCCCCTCTGCCGGAGTTTTGGAAGGTTGCTTTCCAGCTTCAAGCGGCAGGCGAAGAAGCCGAAGGATATCGCATTCGTGAGCCTGCGGCGATGTATCTCATCACGATGGGGTTGTTCACTGCTCTCTACAGTTTGGGCTACTATCGTGGATGGAAAACAGTTGTGGGTGTGCTTTTTGTTCTCTTTGCTGCTTATGCGCTGATGGTTACCAAAAATCGCGCCCTCTGGGCAGGTGCGTTTGCCTGTTTGCCCTTTGCCCTGTTTTGGAAACCTGTCCCTGCCTTAGCGCGCCAGACATGGATTATATCACTGACCTTAATTGTGGTGAGTGCATTCATGCTCCACCCCCTGATTAACTTTAAGGTTATGCGTATTGTTTCGGAAGCCATTCAGCGTTGGGAACGCAACTATGCCTTTGGAGGTGACTTCCGCAACGATCCCTCCTATCAAGCGCGACTACGCGAGAAAGAAGCATGGGAGGTTCGAATGTCGAGACTGACCCCCTTCCAGCAACTGTTCGGGGCAGGCTTAGAGGAACCCTATGGACGCTATGTGTCCCTTTACGATGCGGGCTACAGAAATCCGCGCTTTCTCAATCTTTACATAGAGCGAGTGGAGATGCACTTCCCATGGCTGGCACGTCAGCTTCATATCGGTCTTGTTGGCACAGGATTGTTGATTTTTGTTCTAATCGCCTTCTTTATACGCGCTGCTCAAGCCTTTTTCGCCACTCGTGACCCCTTCGTGAGAAGCCTAATCGTCGGCGTGATCGGAGGGACCGTTTCGCTCATCGCCTTTGATATGCTCCACTCCGACCTTTTTGATAACATCATCAGCCTACCTGTTATCCTACTCTGGTCTGTGTCGGAGCTTACCTTCCACTGGAAACGCACAGGTCAACTTCAAGAGCCTGACGCTCAACCCACAGGATGAGTATGGTCGGCAATCCACCAGCTCGCCAACATCGGGTGCTTCTTGTCGCCCCACGCTTCCACACCAATCAAGTGCCGGTGGTTCACGCGCTTCGTGAAGCAGGACACGAGGTCGCTTTCTTCTCCCTTCGTCAAGGCTACACAGAATGGCATGAAATTCTACAACCAACCGTCTTCGGACGCTCTTGGCTAACAAAACTGGCATACTTTGTACTTCGCCCTAAAGACCGCTATCGTTTCGATCTGCGATATGCTCTGCCTGAGTTAGGACGCTTTGTGAAAGAGTTCCGCGCTTTCCGTCCAACCATCGTCGTGATACGAAGTCCAGAGAGCGCGTTCGGCTTAGTGACACTGTTTGCGAGTTTGGTCTCAAAAAGTAAGCCGATATTATACATACAAGGCTCCAAATATCTTCGTGGTAGAAGACGGCTTTTCTCGCAGTGGATTTCACAAGCCCCCATTATCACTCCTGTTCTGGGTGAGATCAGTGAGGACACCTATCCTCAGCCAAACACCTATTATGTTCCTTTCGTCATGCCGACACGCACAAGACCTGATGAGAAAGATTGGTGTCCAGACGGAATAGTCCGAATTATGAGTGTTGGCAAGTTCTACTCTCGAAAGCGACAAGACCTTCTCATCAGTTCGCTTTTGAAAGTTGGTATCAATTTTAGACTGACAATAGTTGGCGAATGTCGAGGTGAAGTACAGGAAAATAACTTAAAAAAAATAAAGCAATATATTAAATCGGTTGGTTTCGATACAAAAGTGAGCATTCTCACGAACCTCAACTATCTGGATGTGCAGTCGCTCTATGCACAGCATGACCTCTATGTGCTTCCGAGTAGCAACGAACCTGCGGCAGTTTCGCACTTGGAAGCGATGGCACATAGTCTGCCTATTATCTGCAGTGATACCTGTGGCACTCGATGCTATATTGTTGAAGGATACAACGGTGCTATTTTCAAAAGTGAGAATGCTGATGACCTTGCCGAGAAGATAGTTCAGATTGCAGGTGCCCCGGAAAGACTTGTAATGATGGGCAAGAGAAGCTATGCACTTGTCCAGCATCGCCATCGCCCTGCACTCTATGTCCAAGCGATAGAAAACCTCGCTCAGGGATTACCCGTAGACGAGTCTGTTTTTCTCTCCTTACCTGAGGAATGATATCTAAAGCGTTTTCTTAGGAGTGGTGATATCATTTTGTATATCTCCTTCATTTGAGCGCGACTGGCAGGCGTAAGTAGTAATGCGAAAGTGATAAGGTAAAGCCATCCGCTGAGTGCAGGAGCGAAGAACGCTGCTACAAAAGCCACAGACCAGATTAACGCCAAACGGTAGTCAGGCTTTCCAATGTGCTTGGAGTATTCTCGATGACGCATCGTACTGGTGGCTAAGACACCCAAGATACCAGCAACTCCATAGGCATAGACCTTAGACTCTTGTGGTAGCGCATAGATTAGAATGCTAAGAGAGACAAAATAAGAAACAATGTATAATAAATAAATAAATATTAAAGATATACTTTTTTTGTACAAAACTAGTGCTGCTCCTTGAATCGCGGTAAAAGTTGAAACAAGCGAACGCGTCGCTAATATCGCGAACATCGTAAGAATCACCTGACCATCCCATTTTTCGCCCAGCAAGATAGGGATGAAGAAGGCTCCTGCGAGTGAAAAAAAGGCATAGATAGAACCTATCAAAAAGGTTTGAAAATTCATTGACTGGTTAACGACTCGATTGACTCTTTCCTTATCGTCTTGAATAGCCGACAAGAGCGGTAGAGAGACGCGTCCGATTGCCCCTTTAGGAAACGACAAAATACTGATGAGACGCTCGCCCATTTGGGCATAGGCAACTGCTGAAGCGCCTGCAATTGGAAGTATCAGCAGAGGCTTGCCAAGCTTTTCCAAACCCTGTATCATATAAGGGGCGGATTGGGCAGAGCTAACCTTCAACAAGTCGCTGAGTGCCGCGCCTGACAAATACCACTGAGGCTTTACCCGCGCAAGCCTGACGCTTACAAGAAAACTTATAAACTCACTCACAAGAACGGCAATAGGGAGTGAAAAGCCCTGAAACCCCAATTGTACAAGCGGAATCGCCGTCGCATAGTTAACAATCTGGGTCAGGGCTTCGACAAAAGACACCTTCTTAAAGTCCAATTTTTTTTCTAAATAAGATAGAAATGCAGATTTTAACATCGAGAAAGGCAAGGATAAAAATAGTATCGATAGATATCTCATAAATAGCGAATTATCATAATATACAAATGAAATAACCCAACTTATTAAAGCTCCTGCGAACCCTATTGGTATCCCCACAGCACAGTGCCACGAAAATATTAAGTTGAACACTTTTCTTAATTCCTCATTCTTTGATATTATGAGATAGTTTGTATTTTTCATTAATATTATAAGTAGAATATATCCATAGACGGCTGAGGCAGACTGATACAAGCCCTGCACTTCAGGACCCAGCACGCGAGCGATGAAAAAAGTGCCCACAACCCCTACCACTGCCATAAAAGCGTTCCGAGCAGTTAGGTACGACACACCCTTAACAGCCTTTAAGCGCAGACTTTCATTCTCCATCGTGGTATCTCCTTGCTGATACTCTTAGGATGAAATCAACAGCTTAGAGTATTGCTTGATGATGTGCTCTGCCCTGAACTGTTCCAGCCACTCTGGGGGCACAGGTTTGACCTCACCTTTCAGGGTGCGCAGGATTGCAGTAGCCAGCGCCTCTTCGTCGTTGACCGACACTAAGTAGCCGTATTTGCCTCCGTCCAATATCTCACGCGGACCGCTGGGACAGTCGGTGCTGACCACAGGGCATCCGCACGCCATCGCTTGCACCAACACATTTGGAAAGCCTTCCCGAACCGAAGTTAGTGCCAGCACATCTGCGCGCGCCATATAGCGGAAGGGGTTCGGGTCAAAACCCGGCATCGAGACCCACTCGGATAACCCCAACTGTGCAACCCGTTGCTCTATCTCAGCGCGTAGTTCTCCTTCCCCTAAGATGAGCAAGCGCGCAGGCATTTGCTGTCGTACCAGAGCGAACACCCTGAGAAGCAAAGGGTAGTTCTTGGGATAGGCAAGTCGTCCTACCGCCAGAATAACGGGTATTGATTTCTCTGCCAGCCAGGGATGCTCAACAGGCTCTTGTCTCCATTGTTCCAGTTGCTTCGTGATGACAGGATTGTAAATCACCGAAATTTTTTCGTGTGGAAGTGCCAGTGTCTCGATAAGGTCATCACGCACTCCTTTGGAGGGAGCGATGACCGCATCAGCACGATGATAAGACCAGCGCATCATCGGTTTCATCTGTAAGCGCTCTCGGAGCGTTTCGAGCTCCTTGAACATCAGGGATGGTGTCGTTGGCTCGCGTATTATTGAGCGGGCAGGAATACCCGCTAAACGCTTTGCCAGCACTGCGAGAAAACTGGGGCGCTGTATTGTCGTAAAAATCGTTTGGGGGTTAATTGCTCTAAACTTTTTCGCGAGTTTGAACACAAAAACGATGTCTCTCTTGGCACTTACGAACTGAATGTCTATACGAGGATCCAGTTCACCCTTATAAAAATTAATATTCCTTCTCACCAAGAACATACATCGGATACCAGCCTCCACCAGATGATTCGCTATAGTGATAGCCACCCGCTCGGCTCCACCACCACCAATTGCCCTGAGGTGGAACAGTACCTCAACCGACTCTCGCATTCCTCTGAATTTTACCACATCAACGGGTCATTCAGCAGTTGGAATTTGCCTGTTAGCGTTCAGGCAGGAGCAAGTTGAGATACTGCTCGCCGATTTTTTCGGCGCGAAACTGTTCCAACCACTCTGGGGGCACGGGTTTGACCTCACCTTTCAGGGTGCGTAGGAGTGCTTCTGCCAGCGCCTCTTCGTCGTTTACTGGAACTAAATAGCCATATTTGCCACCGTCAAGTATCTCCTGCGGTCCGCTGGGGCAGTCGGTGCTGACCACTGGACAGCCACACGCAATTGCCTGCACTAACACATTTGGAAAGCCCTCATAAAAGGAGCTAAGCACAAAGACACTCGCTCGTGCCATATAACGAAAGGGGTTAGGATCAAATCCGGGTAAGTCAACACACTCCTTCAGTTCCAGCTCGCTTGCACGGGATAAGATTGCTTCACGAAGAGGTCCGTCCCCTAAAATGATAAGCTTTGCAGAATAAAAATTGCGAATTTTACTTAATGCATTCACTATTATGACATGGTTTTTTTGCTTAACCAGACGCCCCACACTCAGTAAAGTAGCGCTGTTGGAGTCTTTGAAAAAAGCGTGCTCAATGGGTTCTTTGGAGAGGTGTTCGACCTGCTCGAGATTCACAGGGTTGTAGATTACTTGAACCTTTTCTGGGGAAAGCGCAACAACGGAAGCAAGGTCTAGTGCAACCCCCTTAGAGGGTGCAATAACCCTATCTGCTTTTCGCGTAGCATACTTGAGAAAAAATCGGGTCATAACACGGTTTCTTACATCAGTGCTAATTAGCTGCTGGGATGGGGTGTTCGCAAGACGAACAATATAGCGCGCTGGGACGTTGGAAATTTTCTTACCGAGCAAACCCCAAAAATCAGTACGAATATTCGTGCTCAGGATTGCAGTGGGACGCAAATCTCTCAACACACGAGCAAACCTAATCCCAGCAACAGCGTAGCGAGGGCTGTTGAGGCAATGTAAGTGTATTGATGGGGAAAGTTCGCGCACATAAGCATTTTGACTGGTCATCATAACAATGTGAACTTTGTATCCTTTTTTAACTATGTAGTCGGCTATGGTCACGATAACGCGTTCCGCTCCACCTCCACTTAGCGAGCGCATGTAAAAGACGACATCTGCACGCTTTTGCATGTCCAGATTGTACCATACCCCTACAGGGGTATCCCAAACTCACTTGGAATTATCCCGCCAATGTGGTACAATTTCCATAGCCCACGAGGCGATGGAGGCATAAAGTGAGACTCTTTCTAACAGGCTGTGCTGGCTTTATCGGCGCAAAAACGGCGGAAATCCTCTTGGAGCAAGGCAATCAAGTCATCGGCGTCGACAACATCAACGACGCTTACGACCCCAAACTCAAAAAATGGCGTCTGGAACAACTGCAAGGACACCCGAACTTCAAATTCATTCAGTTGGACATCAGCGAGTGGGAGCCGACCCGAACCGTGTTCGAAGCGCACCTGCCCTATGATGGGGTGGTCAACCTCGCGGCGCGGGCGGGCGTGCGCCAAAGCGTGGAGAACCCGTGGGTCTATATCAGCACCAACACGACGGGCGCGCTGAACCTGCTGGAGCTGTGCCGACAGCACGATATCAAGAAATATGTGCTGGCGTCCACCTCCAGCCTGTATGGCACGAACGAACGCCCCTTCCGCGAAGACCAGCCGACCGACCGCCCCCTCTCGCCCTACGCATCGTCTAAGAAGGGCGCAGAGACACTCTGCTATACCTATCACCACCTGTACGGGTTGGACATCACCGTTCTGCGCTACTTCACGGTGTACGGTCCTGCGGGCAGACCCGATATGAGCATCTTCCGCTTCATCCGCTGGATTGCGGAGGGCGAACCGATACAACTCTTCGGGGACGGCTTGCAGGAACGCGACTTCACCTATGTGGACGATATTGCACGTGGCACGATTGCAGGGCTGAAACCGCTCGGCTACGAGATTATCAACCTCGGGGGCGACCGACCTGTGTCGCTAAAGTGGATTATCGAGAAGCTGGAGGAACTCATCGGTAAGAAGGCACAGTGGACACAGCAACCGATGCACCCCGCCGATGTGAAGGCGACTTGGGCAGACATCACGAAGGCGCGTACTCTGCTCGGCTGGGAACCCCAGATTAGCCTCGAAGAGGGGCTGAAACGCTCGGTAGAATGGTATTTCGCAAACCGAGACTGGGCGAGGGAGGTCGTATTGCCATGAATCAGACCGTTTGTGTAGTCGGTTTGGGTTATGTCGGATTGCCTTTGGCGGTGGCGTTCGCTAAGCACATGCGCACCATCGGCTACGATGTGAGCGAAGAGCGCGTGAACGAACTGAAACAGGGCTACGACCGCAACGGCGAAACCCCTGAAGCGGAACTGCGCCAGCCGAACCTCGTCCTGACCACTGACCCGACCCTCATTCGGGAAGCCGATTTCGTGATTATCACCGTGCCGACCCCTGTGGACAAGGCGAAACGCCCCGACCTGCGCCCAATGCTCTCCGCCAGCCGAACCGTAGGGCAGAATCTCAAGCGGGGCGCGATTGTGGTGTACGAATCGACGGTCTATCCAGGCTGTACCGAAGAAGACTGTGTGCCCGTGCTGGAGCAGGTATCGGGTATGCGCTGTGGAGTCGATTTCAAAGTGGGCTACTCACCCGAACGCATCAACCCTGGCGACCCCGAACACACGCTGGAGACCATCGTGAAGGTGGTGGCGGGACAAGACCCCGAAACGACCGAGAAACTTGCTGAACTGTACGGGCTGGTGGTCAAAGCAGGCGTTCACAAAGCGCCCAATATCCGCACCGCTGAAGCGGCGAAGGTCATCGAGAACACCCAGCGCGACCTCAACATCGCCCTGATGAACGAGCTGGCGATGCTGTTCCACCAGCTCGGTCTCAACACGCGCGAAGTGCTGGCGGCGGCGCGCACCAAGTGGAACTTCCTGCCCTTTGAACCAGGCTTGGTGGGCGGACACTGTATCCCTGTCGACCCCTACTACCTTACCCACAAGGCACAGGAGATTGGGTTCCATCCCGAAGTGATTCTCGCAGGACGACGCACGAACGACCAGATGGGCATCTATATCGCTAAGGAGACAATCAAACTGCTCATTCACGCTGGGAGACCTGTGCGGGGCGCAAAGGTGCTGGTGTTGGGGCTGGCGTTCAAGGAGAATGTGCCCGATGTGCGCGATACCCGCGTGAAGGAACTGATAGCCGAACTGCAGAGCTTCGGCTGTGAAGTAGAAGTGTGCGACCCGCTGTTGGTGGATAGCGACCGCAAACGGCTCGCCTACAACTGGGTGGAGAACCCCTTCCACGAGCGCAAGGGGGTCTATGATGGAGTAGTTTTAGCCGTGCCTCACCGCCCATTCCGCCAGCACTCGCTGGAAGACTATCTCTGCCTCTGCTCGGAGGGTGCGACGCCCGTGTTTGTGGATGTACGGGGCGTCTACTTGGACAACGCATGCGGGCGCGAGAATCTTCTCTATTGGAACCTATAAACGCTCCCAGAGCAGGCGCACAAGGCGGTCTTGGAGCGCACGCGCCTCGGCGGCGGTGGTCATATAGCCGTTCATCACGATGGCGAACACCACCACGCGCCCCGACTGGCACTCCAAGTAGCCCGAAAGACTGCTGACGCGGTAGAGGCTCCCTGTTTTGGCGAACCCCTTACCCTGCACGGGAGTGTCGCGCAAACGGTTGCGCAAAGTGCCATCCACCCCATACACTGGGAGCGAGTTGCGATAGATTTGGGCGTGGGGCGCGCGTGCCATGTAAGTTAGCAGGCGTGCGAGGTTCTCCGCGCTAATCATATTCATTCGGGACAACCCTGAGCCGTCCACGAGGTTCACCGCGCCCATCTCCAGCCCCGCTTCGCGCAGGAACTCCATCGTGGCTTGGACGCCTGCCGAGGTCGTGCCCTGCCCGCGCTTCTCTTTGCCGACAAGTTTGAGGGTGATTTCGCTGATGAGATTATCGCTCGGCTTGTTGATGAGCGCAATCACCTCGCTGAGTGGGGGCGAGAGATGTTCGGCAATCGGGCGCGCATCGGACTTAGGTGTCAGGAGTGGGGCAATCCCCTCCACACTTACGCCCACCTCCCGAAGCGCCTGCCGAAACAGATGCGCCGTGTAGCGTGAGGGGTTCTCTACCGCATACCGCCCGACTTGCACCTCTTCACTGCCGATAGCAATCGTGCCCGACACAATGAGTTGATTGCGTGCGCGGGGGCGTTCGACGCTCAGCTCGGTGTTGGGCGTGCCTCGCGCCACCGTCTTCGTGAGGTTCACTACCTCCATATAGTCGGTATCGGGTTCCAAGCGCAACTGGGCAGGTTCGCCCTCCCGCTCGGCAGGTTTAGCGAACAGGCGCACCGCATTCCGCTCCACGCTCAGCGCGCTCATCTGCGCCTGATAACCAAACGGCTCATCGTCAATATTCCACCCGAAACCGTACCGTTGGGCGTCCAAGTAGGAGTCGTCGTAAAGCAGAAGCCCGCTAACCCGCGAAATGCCCGCCTCTTTGACCTTCTGTGCGAGCGATTGCAGGTTCGCATAACTCAGCGTCGCATCGCCACCACCCCGCAGGATGAGGTTGCCCTTCAGCGTGCCATCCGACTGGAGCGTGCCCTCTACCAGCACGGTGGTCTTCGTACGATAGTCGGGTCCCAACAGGCTCAGCGCAACCGCCGTCGTGATAAGCTTGGTGTTGGAGGCGGGAATGAGCATCTTATCTGCCTCGCGCGCATAGAGGGTCTCTCCCGTCGCCAAGTCGCGCACCACCACTCCACAAAAACCGTGCCGAAGCCACGCCACATCGAGCAGGGAATCGATCGCCTCTTGGAGTGTGCTGGGGGCACTCTGAGCGAGGGCAGTGGCTGTCCAGATTGCCCAAAACCATACCGAAACCAGCCTTCGGGTCATATATGCAGGAATACGCCCCAACCCAGCAAAATCCTATGCACAGTGCCTAAGAGTGCTTGATCGGTAGTTTTGAGTCTGTTGTAGATCTTTCTATAGAGTGGGCACGCAAAGCTGCTGGTGAGACGAAATTCGCCAACCAGTTTACGCTCTCATTTGGGTTTGGGAAAGAGGATGGAGTGAAGTACCTAGTTCGGATATTCAAGCGCCAGAGTGAACAGGGCGAGGCTGGGGACACTGAGTGAGGGAGAAACAGCAGAAGCCCCTCTCCTGCAGGAGAGGGGCAGCGAGTGAGGGCTAAATCTGCTCGCCCAAGGCGCGCAGTTGGGTCTTGGCGCGTTCGACGGCGAGGCGCGCTTCGGCGAGTTCCTCTTCCGAGAGGGGGTTCTGAAGCACTTCCAACGCCTTGCGCAGGGCGACGCGCGCCCGGTCGGGGTCAATCTCATCTGCCAGCTCTGCGCCGTCCGCCAACACAATCGTTCGGTCGGGCAGAACCTCTGCAAATCCCCCGAACACGGTGAACTTGCGCGAGACGCCATCGGCGCGCCGATATTCGCCCACACCGTACTGAAGCTCCGCCACGAACGGCACATGCCCCGCCATCACGCCGAAGGAACCCTCCGCGCCGGGCAGACGCACATGCACCACGCGCTCCTCCAGCACGGTGCGTTCAGGACTCACAATCGAGAGCAGAAACTCACGCATCACGAGACTCCTGCCAACTGCTTCGCCTTCTCGAACACATCTTCAATCGCACCGCACATATAGAACGCCTGTTCAGGCAGGTCGTCTACCTCGCCGTCGACAATCATCTTGAAGCTGCGCACGGTGTCCGCTACACGCACATAGCGTCCGGGGTTGCCCGTGAACTTCTCGGCGAGGAAGAACGGTTGCGACATGAAGCGTTCGATCTTGCGGGCGCGCGCCACGATGAGCTTGTCCTCGTCCGATAACTCGTCGATACCGAGAATGGCGATGATGTCCTGCAGGTCGCGGTAGCGCTGGAGGATTTGCTGGACACTGCGCGCCACCTGATAATGCTCCTCACCACAGATTGCAGGGTCGAGGTTCTTCGAGGTGGATGCCAGCGGGTCCACTGCAGGATAAATCCCCTTCTCGGCGATACGGCGCTCCAGATAGACATAGGCGTCCAAGTGCGAGAAGGTGGTTGCGGGCGCGGGGTCGGTCGGGTCGTCGGCAGGCACATAGATTGCCTGCACGGAGGTAATCGAACCGCGCCGAGTGGAGGTGATGCGCTCTTGAAGCGCGCCCATCTCGGTCGCCAGAGTTGGCTGGTAACCTACTGCCGAAGGCATACGCCCAAGCAGAGCCGACACCTCCGCGCCTGCTTGCACGAAGCGGAAGATGTTGTCGATGAACACCAGCACATCCTGACCTTCCTCATCGCGGAAGTACTCCGCCATCGTGAGGGCGGTCAGCCCCACGCGCAGGCGCGCGCCGGGTGGCTCGTTCATCTGACCGAACACCAGCACCGTCTGGCTGATAACGCCCGTCTCGTTCATTTCGAGGTAGAGGTCGTTGCCTTCGCGCGTGCGCTCACCCACGCCTGCGAAGACCGACACGCCCTGGTGTTCGGTGGCGATGTTGCGGATGAGTTCCTGAATCAACACCGTCTTGCCCAGCCCTGCCCCACCGAACAAGCCAATCTTACCACCCTTGTTGAACGGACAGAGCAGGTCAATCACCTTCAGACCGGTTTCCAGAATCTCGGTGCGCACATTCTGCTCTTCCAGTGAGGGCGCGGGCTTGTGGATGGGTGCGTAGGTGTCGGTCTGGACGGGACCGCGCTCATCGATCGGTTCTCCCAGCAGGTTGAACAGGCGTCCGAGCGTGGCGCGTCCGACGGGCACGCTAATCGGCGCGCCCGTGTCAATGGCATCCATCCCGCGCACCAGTCCGTCCGTTGAGGAGAGAGCCACGGTGCGCACGATGTCGTCGCCTAAGTGCTGAGCGACCTCACAGGTCAGGTCAATCCCTCTGCTTTCATCCTTGATTTTGATTGCGTTGTTGATGGCAGGCAGGTCTCCGTTGGCGAATCGGACATCCACCACGGGTCCCATCACCTGCACTATCTTACCGATGTTCGCCATAACCTCCTCCTTATGATGCCCCGACTTCGAGGCGCACAAAGCGTTGGATTTTGATATCGCTTCCCTTCTCGGCGAGCAGTGCGCCGATGGTCTTGCTGTCGTCGCGGTAGTAGGGCTGTTCGAGCAGAGCGACTTTCTGGATGAAGCCTTTCTGCACGCGTCCCCGTGCGATGTTCTCGGCAACATTTTCGGGCTTGCCCTCGTTCATCGCACGCTGTTTTTCGATTTCCATCTCCTTCGCCAGTTCGTCGGCAGGGATTTCGTCTTGGCTGATGTAGTTGGGCGCGCTCCAAGCCACCTGAATGGCGACCTCGTGGGCGAGGTGCTGGAGGGTCTCCTTGTCAGCACTGCCCGTAATCACGACCATCACACCGACCAGTTTATTGTGATGGATGTAGACATCGACCAGCCCATTTTCGCCCTCAGGCACGCGTGCTACGGCATAGTTATTGAAGGCGATGCGCTCACCCGTCTTGCCGATTGCCTGCTCGATGAGTTTCTCGACGGTGAGCGTGCTATCGGCGAGTGCGGTGCGCTGGAGGATTTCGTCCCGCTTGCCCTCCTCACCGACCGCCATCACCTGCTTGAGCAGTTCATCGGCGACGGCGAGGAACTCCTCGTTGCGCGCCACGAAGTCGGTCTCGCAGCGCAGGTCGATGAGCACGCCCGTGCGCCCATCTTCGGACACCATGCCCGCAATCACGCCCTGATTGACCTCTTTGCTGGCGCGCTTGCTGGCGATGATGGCGCCCTTCTCGCGCAGGATGAGGCGCGCCTTCTCCATATCGCCCTGAGCGTCCTCTAACGCCTTCTTACAGTCCATAAACCCTGCGCCCGTCTCATCGCGCAGTTCCTTAATCATTTGCGGTGTGATGCTCATTAGTATTCCTCCTCTAAGTCTTCTAAGCGGTGGCGCTTCATCAGCTCCCACTCTTTGCCCATAATCTCCTCATCGCTGAGGGGTTGAGGCTCGGTGGAGGGGGTGCTGGTGTCGATTTCCTCGCCGAACATCTTGCCGTACTCAGCGACCTGTTCGGGCGAGAGCGGGGCTTCCTCCACGATTTCGGGCATCTCTTCGGGAGCGACTACCTCCGCGCCTTGCCACTCTAATTGCTTCTCTTCGATAATCGCATCGGCAATCCGCCCAGCAATCAGGCGAATCGAGCGGATGGCGTCGTCGTTAGCCGGGATGGGGAAATCGACCTCGGTCGGGTCGCAGTTGGTGTCCACAATCGCAATCGTGGTGATGCCCAGTCGGTTCGCCTCAGCGACGGCAGTATGTTCCTCCTTAAGGTCGACCAAGAACAGGGCGGAAGGCAGACCGGGCATATCTTTGATACCGCCGAGGTTGCGCTCCAGTTTCTCGTGTTCCTTGCGCAGGCGCGACGCTTCTTTCTTGGGGATGCGGTCCAGTTCGCCCTCTTGGATCATCCGCTCCAGCTCTTTCAGGCGTCGGACGCGCGATTGGATGGTTCGGAAGTTGGTGAGCGTGCCACCCAGCCAGCGGTGAGTGATGTAGTATTGGCGACTGCGCAGTGCCGCTTCCTTGATGGGGTCGCGCGCCTGCTTTTTGGTGCCGACAAACAGCACATGACCGCCACTATTGACGATCTCCTTGACCGCTTTCTGGGCGCGGTCGAACATCTCGACGGTCTTGTGCAGGTCAACGATATGAATCCCATTCCGTGCCCCGTAGATGTAGGGCTTCATGTTGGGATGCCACTTGCGTGTAGGGTGACCGAAGTGGACTCCCGCTTCTAACAACTCACGCATATTCAGCGTTGCCACTGTGTGTTTACCTCCTTAGGGTTGGTTTCCACCCGTGTTATCTACCGCGCCTTCCACTGACCTGTTCGGTCAGCACCCCAGCGCGTCCAACACGGTACGGTTTACGCTAAAAGTATACCCAACCGCAAGGTATACTGCAGGTATGATGCGTATGGTCTGGATTGGGCTTCTGTCGGGGCTGTTGCTGGGATTGCCCCAACAAGCGACCCCGCCACCCCCTTCGGAAGTAGACCAGCTCCTGACTGCGCTTGCCGACATCACCTGGTTCAACAACATCCGCCCGCTGAAACTGACTGCGCCTCAGATTGAACGGCTTATCGAGACTCACAAGCGAGCCTATCAGCGGTTGGAGTCGCTTATCAAAGAGGAGGCGCGCGAACTGCGCAATCGCAAGGACGAGATTCTGCGCGTGCGCGAGGACACCTCACGGGGCAAGAGCCTCCCCAAAGAGTTCCAAGAGACCATCAAGCGTCTGGAGAGCGAGGCAGGACAGAAGCGACGCCAACTGCGCGCACAGGTGGTGAGCGAGGTCGCCACTGAGCTGAAATCCCGCTTCACCGAAGAGCAGATGGACTATATGGTCAAGCGGAGCAAAGAGGTGTTGGAGTCGGCGCGTGTCGATGTCTCCCAACTCACGAACGACCAACTCTATGCGCTGTTTGTGGAGAATGTGTTGTTAGACCCCCGCGCGCCTGAGCTGCTGAACGAGTGGAAGGCGAAGAATCTGGCGCAGTGAAGGGCAGTGGGCATTCGTAGCACGGGCGTCTCGCCCGTGTGAGGGCAGTGGGCAGTGGGGAATGGGGAGTAGGGATTACTTGATGAACCTCACCCCCAGCCCCTCTCCTGATAGGGGTACAGTCTCCCAGTTCACTTTCGGGGTGAACGCCAACATTTTCCAGCGGTTTCAGCCCTCACCCCCAGCCCCTCTCCCACGCTGTGGGAGAGGGGAGTCGCGCCAGCCTTCCCTCCTCTCTGCTTGCGGAGAGGGGGGCAAGGGGGGTGAGGTTCTCGGTAGCCCTCACCCCCTGCCCCTCTCCCACGCTGTGGGAGAGGGGAGTCGCGCCCGTCTTTCCCCCTCTCTGCTTGCGGAGAGGGGGAAAGTGGGTGAGGTTTTCGGTAGCCCTCACCCCCAGCCCCTCTCCCACGCTGTGGGAGAGGGGAGTCGCGCCAGCCTTCCCCCCTCTCTGCTTGCGGAGAGGGGGGCAAGGGGGGTGAGGTTTTTTCGAGATTCTTCGCCTTCGGCTCAGAATGACGAGAGGGGGCAGGAAGCCAAACAAACCCGCCCCCCTTACTCCTCCACAATCCGAATGTGCAGCTCGCGCAGTTGCTCTTCGCTTACTGGGGACGGCGCGCCGAACATCACATCGACCATCGCCGTGTTCTTGGGGAACGCAATCACATTCCGAATGTTCTCGTCGTCGCACACCAGCATCACAAGTCGGTCGATGCCAGGCGCAATCCCCCCGTGAGGGGGTGCGCCATATTCAAATGCCTCGAGCAAGTGCCCAAACCGTTCCTGAATCTCTTCAGGCGGATAGCCCAGCAGTTGGAAGATTTTGTCTTGCAGGTCGCGCTGGTGGATACGAATGCTCCCACTGGCGACCTCGTTGCCGTTGCACACAAGGTCGTAGCACTGGGCACGCACTTTGCTGGGGTCGGTATCCAGCAGGGGCACATCTTCGGGTTTGGGCGAAGTGAACGGGTGGTGCGAGGGGTTCCAGCGTCCCTCCGCTTCGTCCCACTCCAACAGTGGGAAGTCGACCACCCACGCAAAGGCGAGCAGGTTCAGGTCTGCCAGTCCCAGCCGTTTGCCCATCTCGTGGCGCAGGCGGCTGAGCGATTCGTTGACCACCTTCGGCTGGTCTGCCACCATCGCCACAAGGTCGCCCGTTTTCGCTTGTGTCAGGCTCTGAATGGCGTTCAGTTCGTCTTCGCTCAGGAACTTGGCAATCGGCGAGCGAATGCCCTCCTCTGTATAGGCAATCGTGGCTAAGCCCTTCGCACCGAACCGCTTCACGAACTCGGTCAACTCGTCGATTTCTCGGCGTGAGTAGCCCGCACAGTTCGGCAGGCAGATTGCCTTGACAATCCCACCCGATTCGATCACGCCCCGAAAGGCTTGGAATCTGGTGTGGCGCAGGGTTTCGGTGAGGTCGGTCAGCTCCAGCCCGTAGCGCAGGTCGGGTTTGTCGCACCCGTAGCGCGCCATCGCTTCCGCATAGGTCAGGCGTGGAAACGGCTTCAGCACGCGCTTGGGCGTGCAGGTCTCTATCATCTGGATATAGAGCTCTTCAATCAGGTTCAGGATGTCCTCCTGCTCCACGAACGACATCTCTAGGTCGAGCTGGGTGAACTCTGGCTGGCGGTCGGCGCGAGGGTCTTCGTCGCGGAAACAGCGTGCAATCTGGAAATACCGCTCAACGCCCGCCACCATCAGCAGTTGTTTCAGTTGCTGGGGCGATTGGGGCAGGGCGTAGAACTTGCCCGGATAGAGACGGCTCGGCACGAGGTAGTCGCGTGCGCCCTCGGGCGTGCTCTTGATGAGAATCGGCGTCTCGATCTCCAGAAAACCCCGTTCCGAGAGGAAATCGCGGATGAACTTCACGAGCCGATGGCGCATCTCGAGGCGCGCGTACATCGCAGGGCGACGCAGGTCTAAATAGCGGTGCTTGAGGCGGAGCGTCTCGTCCACCTGCAGGTTCTCTTCATTAATCGGGAACGGGGGCAGTTTGGAGGGGTTCAGCACCATCAGGTCGGTCGCCAGCACTTCAATGTCGCCCGTAGCAATCTTGGGGTTCTCGGCGCCGGGTCGGCGTCGGCGCACCGTGCCTTCAATAGCGACGCAATACTCCACGCGCAGGTCGCTGGCGCGTTTGAGCAGGTTGGGGTCAACATCAGGGTCGAACACCACCTGCACCAGCCCGGTGCGATCGCGCAGGTCGATAAACACTAAGCCACCCAAATCGCGCACCCGATGCACCCAGCCGTTGAGCCGTACCTGTAGCGAGTCGTGTTCGGGTCGCAGGACTCCACACGCGTGCGTCCGTTTCCAAGTCTCCATATCAGCGGGGGGAATTGTACCTAAACAGCGGGTACAATATACTTGCTATGACACAGGTTCTCGACTCGGTTTCCTATTCGCAGGTCAGCGAGTTAGACCAGCAGTATCTCCTTCAAGTCTATCGGCGGTTCCCTGCCCTTATTGTGCGTGGGGACGGTGTGTGGCTCTACGACGACCAAGGCAACCGCTATTTAGATTTTCTTGCTGGGATTGCGGTGTGCAATGTGGGACACTGCCACCCGAAGCTGGTTCGGGCAATCCAAGCGCAAGCCGAGAAGTTAATGCATGTGAGCAACTTCTTGCTGACCGAACCGCCCGCGCGCCTTGCCCAGCGTCTGTGTGAGATTTCGGGGATGGAGCGCGTCTTTTTCACCAACAGTGGCGCCGAGGCGGCGGAGACCGCTATCAAACTCGCACGCAAATATGCCAACCACATCAAGAAGACGCCCGACTACGAGATTCTGGTGGTGGAGACCAGTTTTCACGGTCGCACGATGGGCGCGCTGACCGCCACCGCCCAGCCGAAGTATCAGGAGCCGTTCGCGCCGTTGTTGCCTGGCTTCCGCGCGCTTCCACCCGACGACTTCGACGCGCTCGAATCGGCGTTCAATGAGCGCACTGCAGGCATGATGTTGGAGCCGATTCAGGGCGAGGGTGGTGTGCGCCCCCTGAGCGACGACTATCTCCGCCGAGTGCGCGAACTGTGCGACCAATATGGCGCGCTGATGATGGTGGACGAGGTGCAGGCAGGCATGGGGCGCACGGGCAAATGGTTCGCCTATCAGCACGCAGGCGTGATGCCCGATGTGGTGCTTTCCGCAAAGGGGCTGGGCGGAGGCTTCCCGATTGGAGCCTGCCTGATGCGCGGAATCGCCTGCGAGGTGTTCCAACCCGGCGACCACGGCACGACCTACGGCGGAAACCCACTCGCCTGCTCGGCAGGGCTGGCAGTGATCGAGATTATCGAGCAGGAGAACCTGTGCGCAAACGCCGAGCGCGTGGGCGAATACCTCGCCAGCCGACTGCACGCACTCAAAGAGCAGGGCGCACCGATCGACCATGTGCGAGGGCGCGGTCTGATGCGCGGGGTTGTGCTGAGCCAACCGATTGCCCGCGCCGTCGTGCAGAAAGCGTTCGAACACCGATTAATCCTGAACGCGATTGGCGATACGGTGCTTCGGATTGTGCCCCCGCTCGTGCTGACCGAAGCCGAAGTCGACATCGCGGTCGATATCCTCAACCAAGTCTTTCAGGAGGTTCAACAAGCATGAATGCGTTCCAGATTATCTTGCTACTCTATCTGATTATCGTCGCCAGTGGCGGTGTGATGGGCTATGTGAGTGCCCAAAGCACGGTATCGCTGATAGCGGGTTTAGTTAGTGGCTTGCTGTTAGCGATTGCGCTGGCACTCACCTTCCGCACGCCCCAAGTTGGCTACGGTCTCGCTGCGGTGATTTCGCTGGCGTTGGCTATCTTCTTCACGATGCGCTTCCTTGAAACGGGCAAATGGATGCCTGGCGGGATTACCATGATTCTCAGCGGGCTGAACCTGATTGCAATGGTGGTCGCCCTGATTCGCAAGTGAGAGCGATGGCACAGGACAAGATTGTCATCAACGGCGCACGCGAGCACAACCTGAAGAACCTGCATGTCGAAATCCCGCGCGACAAGCTGGTGGTCATCACGGGCATTTCGGGGTCAGGCAAATCCACGCTGGCGTTCGACACGCTGTTTGCGGAGGGTCAGCGTCGGTATGTGGAGAGCCTCTCGTCCTACGCCCGCCAGTTCTTGGGCGTGATGGACAAGCCCGATGTCGACTCGATAGAGGGTCTCTCACCCGCCGTCTCGATCGACCAGAAGTCCACCAGCCACAACCCGCGCAGTACGGTGGGCACGGTGACGGAGATTTATGACTATCTGCGCCTGCTGTTTGCACGAGCGGGACGCCCCCACTGCCCCCAGTGTGGCAAACCCATCACGCGCCAATCGGTGGACGGGATAGTCGATACCGTGATGCGCCTGCCCGAAGGCACGCGTATCCAAGTGCTGGCGCCGATTGTGCGCGGGCGTAAGGGCGAGTACCGCCATGTGTTCGACGAGGTGCAGAAATTAGGTTTCGTGCGCGTGCGCGTGGACGGACAGGTATACGAACTGCCCGAAGTGCCCACGCTCGATCGCTATAAGCAACACACCATCGAGGTGGTCGTTGACCGCTTGGTGGTGCGGGCAGGCATTCAATCGCGCCTTGCGGAAGCGGTGGAGACCGCCCTCAAGTTGGCGAAGGGGAATGTGACGGTGCATATCGTCGGATTGCCCGAACGCGCGGTTGCCCCTGCGAGTGAATCGTCCAACGCCTCAACCGCCTCTAACCTATCGGAGGAACAACCGAGATGAGCCAGATTATCCAAGAGAAAGACCGACAGACCTTACAGAAGCGATTCGAAAGCCTCATCCACCCTGTGAAGCTGGTGGTGTTCACCACGAACCAGTCGCCCGAGACGAGCGAGTTGCTCTCTCTGCTGGTTCAGGAGGTCATCAGCACCGCGCCGAGCAAGTTGACGATGGAACAGCACAGCTTGGAGCGGGAGCCTGCTGTGGCGCAAGAGTACGGGATTAGCCATGCACCTGCAGTTGTGGTGCGCACGGAGGGGAAGGACTACGGCATTCGCTACTTGGGCATTCCAGCGGGCTTCGAGTTCGCCTCGCTGGTGGGGGCAATCGAAGATGTGGGCAAGGGCGACCCCGATCTCTCGCCCGACAGCCGACTGATGTTGGCGAACCTAAACCGCCCTGTGCATATCCGTGTGTTCGTGACCTACGGTTGTCCCTATTGCCCAGCAGCGGTTCGCCTGGCGCACAAGTTGGCGATGGCGAACGACCTCATCACCGCCGAGGGGGTCAGCAGTGAAGACTTTCCCGAGTTGGCGAACCAGTTCGGCGTGATGGCAGTGCCGAAGACGGTGGTGAACGACCGCCACAGTTTCGAGGGCGCGCTTCCCGAACCGCAGTTCGTCCAGCAGGTGTTGCGCGGAGCCAGCGCTGGCAGTGGGCTGATTATCGTGCCATAATCCAGCAAAGGAACCACTTTACTTTCGGGGTGAGTGTCAGAGTTTTCCAACGGTTTCAGCCCTCACCCACCTCAGCCCCCTCCACAGGCAGCTTACTGCACGACACTTTTTTGAGGGAGAAACGAAAATGGGCGCGCACGGGGGTGCGCCCCTACTCAATCGCCTTACCTGTAGGGGCAGACTCCCGAGTCTGCCCTTCCAAATGGAAGCTCAGGCACAAGTACGAAAAACTGTCGTGCAGTAAGCTCCGCAAGCAGAGAGGGGGGAAGACGGGCGCGACTCCCCTCTCCGTTTACGAGAAGGGCAGGGGGTGAGGTTCACTCCCTATTGCTCAGTGATGAGACCCTTCGCTTCGCTCAGGGTGACGAGAGGAGTAGCTTAGGGTGACGAAAGAGTGGTCAGGGTGACGACACGGGCGAGACGCCCGTGCTACGGTTTTGCAAGATGGGCAAGATGCCCAAGCCACCACTGCCCACTGCCCAAAATCGGTATAATATCCCTTGTAGACCTGCACCGATGCAGGATGCTCATCGCTGAGCAAAAGGCTGGAGGAACAGAGCATGCTGACTGTAGACTTTGGAACAACCCATTCAAAATCAAACGAAGTAGACTATTTATTAGGACAAGCGAAGCCTTTATACCATAACCTGACGACTGCATCTCTGATCGAGCACGCGCTCTTGCGTGGAGAAGGGCAACTGACTGCCACTGGCGCGCTTGCAGTGCGCACGGGACAGTACACGGGTCGCTCTCCCAAAGATAAGTTCGTGGTGCGTCGCCCTGAGTATGAGTCGCTCATCGACTGGGGCGCGGTCAACCAACCGATGGAACCCGAAACCTTCGAGCGACTGCTGGCACGCGTTACTGCCTACCTCGCAAACCGCCCTCTCTTTGTGCAGGACTGCTTTGCAGGGGCAGACCCGCGCTATCGGCTCTCGGTACGCGTGCTTACCGAGTATGCATGGCACAACCTGTTCGCCCGCCAACTCTTCATCCGCCCCAGCCGAGAGGAGCTGAACGATTTTGAGCCGAACTTCACCGCAATCTATGCGCCGGGCTTCAAGGCGAACCCAGAGGTCGACGACACGCGCAGTGAAGTGGTGGTCGCGCTCGATTTTACACGCCGAATTGTGCTGATAGCGGGCACAGCCTACGCAGGAGAGATTAAGAAGTCCATCTTCACCGTGATGAACTTCCTGCTTCCCTTGCAGGGCGTGTTTCCGATGCACTGCTCGGCAAATGTCGGGATGGAAGGTGATGTTGCGCTCTTCTTCGGCTTGAGTGGCACGGGCAAGACTTCGCTCTCTGCAGACCCTGAGCGTCGCCTGATTGGCGACGACGAACACGGCTGGAGCGAGCAAGGGGTTTTCAACTTCGAGGGCGGGTGCTATGCAAAGTGCATCAACCTGTCGCGCGAGCACGAACCCCAAATCTACGACGCGATCCGCTTTGGGAGTGTGGTGGAGAATGTGATTGTGCACCCCGACACGCGCGAACCCGACTATGCCGATGCCTCCATCACCGAAAACACGCGTGCTGCGTACCCAGTGGAGTTCATCGAAGGCGCAGTCATCCCCAGCGTAGGCGGACATCCGAGCCATATCTTCTTTTTGGCAGCGGACGCCTTCGGGGTGTTGCCCCCGATTAGCCGATTGAGCGTGGAGCAGGCGATGGAGATGTTCCTACTGGGCTACACGGCGAAGGTGGCGGGCACAGAGCGCGGAATCACAACGCCCCAGATGACCTTCAGTGCCTGTTTCGGAGCGCCCTTCCTGCCGATGCATCCTTCGCGCTATGCAGAGATGTTGGGCGAGCAACTCGCGCGCCACTCCGCCCAAGTGTGGTTGGTCAACACAGGCTGGACAGGCGGACCTTATGGGGTTGGCACGCGCATCCCTATCCGCTACACCCGTGCGATGATTCGGTCGGCACTGCGCAATATGTTGGAGGATGTGCCCTACCGTATTGACCCCATCTTCGGTCTGGAAGTGCCCACTCAGGTGGATAGCGTGCCGAGCGAACTGCTTGACCCACGCCAAACTTGGCAGGACAAAAATACCTACGACCAGCAAGCGCGCCAACTCGCTGAAGAGTGGCAAAAGAACCTGAACGCGATTCGTGGTGCGAAACAAGGCTAAGCTCAGCGGGTTGTATGTGATTACCGAGCCTGCCCTCTATGACCCTGTCGAGGGCACGAGGCTGGCGCTGGAGGGTGGGGCACGCATCATTCAACTGCGCGACAAGACCGCCACCACACGCCAACTCGTGCAGGTGGGGCTTGTTCTGCGCGCGCTGACCCTGCAGTATGATGCCCTACTGATTGTCAACGACCGACTCGATGTTGCACTGGCGGTGGAGGCGGACGGGGTTCATTTGGGGCAGGACGACATGCCCATCGTTCTGGCGCGAAAGATTGCGGGAGAGCGGTTGCTCATCGGCGCGTCCACCGAAACCGTTGAGGAAGCACGCCAAGCCGAAGCGGAAGGGGCAGACTATCTTGGCGTGGGACCGATGTTCGCAACAGGCACAAAACCCGACGCTGGCGAGCCTGTCGGTCCCCAACGCCTGCGCGAAATCAAGCAAGCGGTGCATATCCCTGTGTTCGGCATCGGTGGAATCACGCTTGCCAACGCCCCTGAAGTGCTGTCGGCAGGAGCGGATGGAATCTGCGTGATTTCGGCGGTGTTCGGAAGCGACGACCCGCTTTCTGCCACGCGTGCGCTCGCTGGGCTGGTATAATCGGAGTCGTGGCACATACACCGTCCGAGCAGACGCTCCGCCGTGCGAAACGGCTGGGCTGGCTGGGCTATACGCTGGCGCGCACGGTTGGGCGCACCCTGCGTATCTATGTGGAAGGCTGGGAACGGATAGAAGCCCACCGCCGAGCGGGCACAGGTGCCGTGATGGTCTCGTGGCACGGGCGTACCTTCGTGCCTGCGAACTATATGCGTGGGATGGGCATCCTTGCACTGATTTCGCTCTCGCGGGATGGCGAGATTCAGGCGGAAATCTTTCGGCGGTTCGGCTTTCGCATCCTGCGTGGCTCCACCAGTCGTGGGGGCGTGCGTGCCGCAATCGAAGCAGCGCGCGAGGTCAAACAGGGCGCAATCCTTGCTTTCACGCCCGACGGTCCGCGCGGTCCCAACAAAAAGTTTCAGCCCGGCGCACTCTTTATTGCCCAGCGTGCAGGTGTGCCTATTTACCCTGCAGGTGTCAGTGCGTACCCGCGCATCCTGCTACCCACTTGGGACCGCTACCTTATCCCCCTGCCGTTCGCAAGGGGTGCGTTTCTGATTGGTGAGCCTGTATGGGTTCCACCCGATGTGGAGAAGGACGGTTATGCCGAGTATTGCGAACTGCTGGAGATGAAGATTAACGAGTTAGAGGCACGTGCTGAGGAGATTGCGATGGGGAGGCTCAAGCCGTGAGGTGGCTCTATAACTTCGCGCTTCTGCTGGGCACTCCGTTTTGGCTGGGCTATGTGTTGGGGCGCATCGCCAGCGGCTCGTGGCGCGAGCGTTGGTGGGAGCGGTTCGGGTTTGTGCCAGTGAAAGCGTCGAACAAACCCCGAATCTGGCTCCACTGTGTCTCGGTAGGCGAAACCGTCGCTGCGCTCCCGCTCATCAAGCACCTGCGCAATACCCTGCCCCACTACGAAATCGTGCTCAGCACCACCACCCCAACCGGTCAGCAAACCGCCTACAACCAAGCGCGCGACTATGTGGACTATCTCATCTATTTCCCGCTCGACCTACCCTTCGCTGTGCGACGCGCCCTGAACCGAATCCGCCCCAGCCTGTTGATTCTGTTCGAGACCGAACTCTGGCTGAACCTGCTGGCAGAGCAACATCGTCGAGGAGGGGCGACTCTCGTGGTAAACGGACGGCTGAGCGACCGCAGTTTCGAACGCGCCAAGCGATTCTGCTGGCTGTTCCAGAAGATGCTGGGTTATGTCGACTTCGTCTGTGCCCAATCGCCGACCGACGCAGGGCGTTTTGTGGAGCTGGGGATGTCGCCCTCGCGTGTGGAGATGACGGGCAACACCAAGTTCGACCAAGCGTTGGAGAGCGTTAGCGACCCCGATGAGTGGCGCAGGACGCTGAGCCTCCCGCCCGATGCGCCCGTGATTGTCGTGGGAAGCACCCGTAGCCCCGAAGAAGAGCAGTTAGTGGTAGACGCCTATCGTCAGGTATTGGCGCACCTGCCCGAAACCTGCCTTGTGACTGCACCCCGCCACTTAGAGCGCGTGCCCGAAGTGGAAAACCTGCTTCAAACCAGCGGACTGAACCCTATCCGCCGAAGCCAACTGCCTCTGCCGAGTGGACAGTTTGCGCAGGTGGTGGTCGTGGACACTTTTGGGGAACTGGCGAAGCTCTATGCGGTGGCAGATGTGACGGTTGTGGGCGGGGCGTTCGCACCACTGGGAGGGCAGAACCTGTTCCAACCGCTGGCGCACGGCAAACCCGTCTTCTTCGGTCCGCACACTCACAACTTCCGCGATATTGCCCAGTTAGCCAAGAGCGCGGGAATCGGCTTTGAGGTCAGCACTGCCGACGCGCTCGCTTTGGGTATCTTGCGCCTATTAGAGTCGCCCAAAGAGCGGTCTGCGATTGCAGAGCGGGCGCGCCAACTCATCCAACAGCATCAAGGCGCGACCCAACGCTGTCTGCACATCATCCAAAAATGGGCGCAACACCACGAAAAACATACACACAGGGTTTTCAACCGTCTATAATATTGAAGGAGGACGACGATGCAGAGACTGACGGTGAAACTGTTGGGTTCGCTGATGCTGTTGGGGGTTCTGCTCTCGCTCACGGGCTGTGGAGGCACAGTCTGGAGCCGACGCGACGATGTGCGTATCGGGCAGGAGGTCGCACGCGATGTCGAAAAAGCCTACCGCTTAGACCCGAACGCCGAGAACCAGCGCCGGGTGAAGGAAATCGGTCAAAAACTCGTTGCGGTAGCAGGCGCGAAAGATTTCAAGTATAGCTTCAAGGTGCTGGATGTGGACGAAGTGAACGCCTTCGCCCTGCCTGGTGGACCTATCTATGTCTTTCGGGGCTTGTTAGAAATGGTAGGCGATGACGACGATATGCTGGCGTTCGTGCTGGCACACGAAATGGCACATATCAATCAACGCCACGCCGCGAAACAGTATTCCAAAGGCGTTTGGGCAGATATTCTCGTAACGGCAACCACGCGGGGACGAGTACGCGATGTGGCACAACTTACGAACCTGCTCGTCCAGCTGGAGTACAGCCGACGCGATGAGTACGAAGCCGACCGACTCGGCATCGAGTACGCCTACAAAGCAGGCTTCGACCCGAACGCAGGAATCCGATTCTTCGAGATACTGCGTAAAAAAGAGCGTGGGGGCGACAAAGGGGTATTAGCGAACCTCCGCACACACCCCCTGACCGAGAACCGAATCTGGCGTGCCAGACAGCATATCGAGAAGGTCACAGGGCAGCCCGCGCAGGAGGTTCGTGAGTGAAAGTTGCGGCGGTCGTGCCTGCCTACAACGAGGCGACCCGAATCGAGGGGGTGCTTGCCGTGTTGGTGCAGTGCCCCAGCCTACACGAGATTATCGTGGTGAATGATGGGAGCCTCGATAACACTGCCAAAGTCGTGCTTCAGTTCGCTGAGCGACACCCACAACCTCCTATTCGCCTTGTGAATCTGCCGACCAATCGGGGCAAGGGCGGAGCAATGTTCGCAGGTGCAACCGCCACCGACGCCGATGTGATTGCCTTCTTCGATGCCGACCTTATCGGGCTTCAACCTGAGCATGTCGAGCGCATCATCCAACCTGTGCGCGATGAGCAGGTGGCGATGGCGATTGGCGTCTTTCGGGGCGGGCGACTGAGCACCGACTTAGCCCAAATCTTAGTGCCCTACATCAGCGGTCAGCGCGCCCTGATAAGAGAACTGTTCATCGAGATACCGGGCATCGAAAGCACGCGTTCTGGGGTCGAGATTGCGCTCACCCTCCACTTCCAGCGCAAGCGCTATCCTGTGGCGCAAGTCGTGATTACGGGCATCACCCATACGATGAAGGAAGAGAAACTCGGCTGGTGGCGGGGCACACTGGCGCGCTGGAAGATGTACTGGGAGATTGCCAAAGCGTTCGCCCGCTACCTACGCCTGCGCGACCTACGCCACGGACTTCTGCTCAAGGGGCGAGAGGGGGAGTAGTTCAATTTGCTCCTCTTTCTTCATTCTGAATAGATGACCACTCCCCCTACAACAACGCCACAAACCGCTCCGCCTCGCGGGTGTAGACATTGAACGGGTCGCGCATATCGACTTGGCGGTTGCGGTCGACATACACAATGTCCCAATCGATGTAGTAGCGGTTGTAGCGTCGTTCCGCGAGTTTTTTGATGACATAACCTCGCGCCTGGGCGCGGGTGTCGGGCGGGGGCGTAGTGACACCTGCCTCAATCTGCACATCGTCCACGATGCGTTTCACCTCGCCCATCTGTTGGAGCGCATAATATAGTCCCTGCTCTGGATTGATGTTGTGATATTCGAGGTCAATAGAGTGCAGGGAGTCGTCGCCCCACTGCGTGCCCGTCTCTTCCATATAGGTGCGTAGTACCTTGAGTTTGATGAGCCAATCGATGCGGTCTTCCAACTCTTCGGGGTCGCTCTCTAACTTGTCCAACACATACTCCCATTCTTGGAGCACCCAATCGGTTTCGGGGTCGCGCCCGGCGAACTTCTTCTGCGCTAACTGCAGGTAGACGCGCTGGAGTTCGATGGCGGAGATGGTGCTTCCGTCGATCATCGTGACAATCCACTTACGGGTGGGGTCGCGCGAGATGCTCTTGAGTGTGTGCAGGGCATCTTGCAGGCGGAGCCAGTTGGGCAGGGCGCGCGCCTCCGCCAAATCCAGCACTAAGCAGGTGGTACCGATTTTGAGCGCGGTCGCATATTCGCTCATGTTGCCTTCGCCATAGAGCAGGTGCAGGCGTTGGTAGTTCTGATAGCCGTAGACGCTATCCCATTTGGGATTGATGATGGCGCGATTGAAACGCACCCTTGAAGCGTTCTCACGCACGATGTGGTCGGCACGCTGAGAGAGTTGGTACTGAACCGTCGGGTCGGGTTCCACATTGTACACATTCGAGACCCAGATGAAATCGATGGGGTGGTCTGCCACTTCCGAGAGGGAGGGGCGGAACCCTGCGTGTTCCAGCCGATGCCCACCCACGCGCCCCGCCCCTGCGAAGATTTGGCGTGTGGTCAAAAACGGCAAGATGAGCTTGTGCCAATCTGAGGGCAGGCGGTCGTCGGTACGAATCAGGTAGTTCTCGTGGCAACCGAAGGTATGCCCTGCGAAGTGGTCTACATTGTTATTATGGAAACTCACGCGCTCGTCCCAGCCCATATTCTTGAGCGCGTTCACCACGATACGCTGACCCGCTTTCTCGTGGAGCGCGATGTCGAAGATGCTGGCACATTCGGGCGTGGCATATTCCAAGTGGCTCCCGACAGCGTCGATATAGAGGCGTCCGCCGTTGATGAGGAACCCGCCACTGCGTGCTGGTTCGAACGCCTCATCGCGTGCGGTGAGGTCTATCAAACCCAGACGCGCTTTGTGGAACACATGGTTCTTGACCGCTTCGACCACCGTCTCTGAAGTGCCCACGCGGTCGTCGCGAACGAAACAACCGAACTCGGTCTCAATCCCAAACACTCGGCGACCAATCATAAGAGGTACCCCCTGCGTTGATGCTCAGCACGCGCTGGCTCCGCATATCCAGATTATACACCATTCGAGGGCGATTCGGGCACTCGTTTTGGGGAAAATGGGGGAAACGCGGGAGCCAAAACGCCCCCGCGCAACAGACTCAGTGCTTCCACTTAATCGTACAGCCAACCGGTGGCGTCGTGGAGTAGTGGGGCAGGTCATTATTGAGCAAGGCGACAATCGCATCGCGCACATACTCCTTCTGCACTTGGCTGGGATTCTCCCAGTTGTCGTCTAATCGCCCGTGATATTTCAGGTCGCGCTCCTCATCGAACACAAAGAACTCTGGGGTGCGCGCGGCCCTATAAGCGTGTGCCACCGACTGGTCTTCGTCGAACAGATAGGGGAACGGATAGTTCTTCTCCTCGGCGATACGCTTCATGTTCTCAAAGCTGTCCTCAGGGTACTGGTTCGGGTCGTTCGAGTTGATAGCAACGAAAGCGACGCGGTCGCCGAACTCGCGTGCCAGTGCGATCACACGGTCTTCGTAGGCTTTCACATAGGGGCAGTGATTGCACCAGAAGAACAGCACCAGCACAGGCTTGTCTGCGAAGTCTTTCAGCGAATAGGTCTTGCCGTCCACGCCCGGAAGCGAAAAGTCATAAGCCGATTGCCCGATTTCCATCAGGTCTCACCTCCATTCTGTGCATTGCGGATTGCCTCTCGGAGCATCGTGAGCGAGGGAAGCGGGGAGAGGCGCCCGTCCTCGTGGATGAAAGTACGGCAGGTCAGTCGGTAGGGCAGGTTCGGTTGCGGTTGCACCTCGTTCCCCCCGATTCGGATGGTGGGCGAACCGACGAAGCGGTGCAGGTCTGCCTCTTCTTGGGTTTCGATGCGAAGAACCTCGATAGAAGCGTCGACCCCTTCGGCTTGGAGCGCCTCTTTTAGGAGCTCCAACGCCCGCTCGTGGGAGGGGCATTCAGGATAGTAGAGCAGTTGTACGCGCATCGTCGCCACCTCTGTAATTGTACCTAACTGAGTGGAAGTGCGTTTCAGACGCTACCCTTCACCCGGACGCTGCTGCATCTTACGCAGGCGATGAATCGTCTGGCTGGAGTAGATAGGCAAGAAGATTAGCAGAAGCGGAGCCAACACGATGCACAGCCCCAGCAATACCGAGGCGGTCGCCGCCAAGACGCGGTTGAAGAGGCTCCGCTGGCTCGCTTGGGACGACTGGAGAAGCACATCGCGCACCGCCATCGGCGGCGAGATGAGCCACGCACACGACCACATCACGAGAAAGAAGGCGATAAACGCCGAAGAGAAGGTGATGATGAACATCGCCTGCCAAAAGACTTGGTGACCGCCTGCAAAAGCAGGAGGCGCGAGATTATAGGTGATGAAATAGCCCACTAATCCTGCCCACACGAACGCAATCAACACGCGCACCTGTTGATACCAACTGCTGTAGACCAGCCCCCAGAAAATTTGGGAGGCGGTGAGGTTCGCAAGGAAGATACTGGTCAGCTCGCCCGAATCGCGCAGGCGCGTGCTTCGGCGCGCCGTGAGCGAGTAGCCCCATAGCCATAAGAACAGTCCCAAAACAATCAACGAAGTGAATATCCATCCTGGCTCCCACACCGAGAGCGCGCCCACCAACAACCCCGCCAACCCCGCCCAAAAAGCAAAGTTTGGAGTTCGCTCCACCCGAAGCATTCGGGAAAGCGGGTTGCTGAAAACGGCTATCTTGTCCCAAACTGGGTAGAGCATCAGCAAGCCAATCAGCAAGTTCAGGGCGAAGCGCAAGGGGCGTGAAAGGGACACCTCCCCACGACGCCCGAAATAGAGCACACCCACTACCAGGAGCGTCTGCACCATCGGGGCAAACCCTGCCAGCAAGGGCGGTACAGATTTAGCCGCGAAAGTGCTCCAAACGGAGGTCTGCGACATCATCGCCATCGCTGGACTGAACACGGTGAGGTGGGTAAGGCTGTTAGGGAGAATCGAACCAAGCACTGCAGGAAACATTCCTACCGCCAGCGCAACGAACACCATCTGCCGATTGCTCGACCAGCAGACTTGGATTAGAGAGCGCACCAGTCCACTACTCAACCCGCCCCAAAGCATCAGCCACAGGAACACCGCCCAGAACGCGCCATTTGAGAAGTCGGTCTTGACAATCGGCATACTCGATAGCACCAGCGCCACTGCCAAAAGCCTTTGCAGGAGGCTCACCCGAAGATGATAGCCGAGCGTCTGCTGAACCAGCTCGCGCCCACGCTCCAGCGTGAGCGTCACAAGGCTCAGCCAGCCTGAGAGCATCAAAACACCCGCCACACCATACTCCCATGCTTGCTGGGGGGTCCATCCATTCAAGAGAGCCTGAGCGCTGTTCAGCGCAAGCAGATAGTAGCCGATTAGCCCAGTTGTCGGGACAAGCCACAGATGACGCACCATGCCCGTGGGCGTGTTGAGCCAGTCCGCCAGCCGATGGTAGCGCAGTGCCTCCACGCAGAGCCATAGCCAAACCAAAGCCTCCACGGAGGGTAAGGGCGTGGGCACCGATTGCACAAAGCGGAACCCAACGACTAACGCAATCAGCAGCCCCACCCAGAGAACCGAGCGCCCCTCCGCAAATCGATAGAGAAACGGCACAAGCAACAGAAGCCCAAATGCCAAAGTAAGAAGCTCGACCGAAAAGGCAAGCAAAAACACCAGCAGAATCGCCAGCACTATTGTTGTGCCAAAGGCAAGCAGAATCCACCAACAGACGATTGTGAGCGGGTTCAGCCCTACCGATACGCCCCACACCATATAGAGCGGGAGCCAAAGCGCGTTTACCATCAAGCGCAGGGCAAAGCGGGGGAAGAAGCGGTGAAACAACAACGCGTGAGGCTGGAACAGCAACAACCGAAGCTGGTCTAAGTTGCCCGTGCGCAAGTCTTCCTGAAATGAACGGCTGGGCAACTGGCGCGCCAGCAGCTCCCGCACCACCTGATGCGAACCTAAGACGATTATGCTGATGAAAAAGAGGCTGGCACGCCAACTCTCTTTGGGGAGCAAGCCGAACGCCACCCACCCCACGACAATTAGTCCCACCAGCCCCATCCAGAGACCGTACCGACGCAGGATTGCCCCGATGTCCAACTGGCGGTACTCCAAGTTCCAGAACGGAAACTGTTCGCGAAACATCGTTCCTCTCGGCAATCGCACTCCCTTTGCAGTTGCATAAGCACTCTGCAACTGCCTCACGGCAGTAAAAATTATACGCCTTCCAACACAAAAGTTCCTGTTGTTGGTGTGCTATCTCGCTCCCAATAACAGGCTCAGCAGGGCTTTCTGGGTATGGAGGCGGTTCTCGGCTTGGTCCCAGACTGCCGATTGCGCACCATCCAACACATCGCTTGTGATTTCCTCCCCACGGTGGGCAGGCAGGCAGTGAAGCACGATAGCGTCGGGCTGAGCAAGGCGCATCAAGGGGCGGTTCACCTGATAGGGCGTGAACTGACGCATCCGCACCTCGCGCTCGGTCTCGTAGCCCATCGAGACCCACACATCGGTATAGACGACATCGGCTTCGGCGACCGCTTCGATCGGGTCGCGCATCACAATCAGTTCGCCCCCTGTCTGCTGTCCAATTTGTTGAGCCTGTTGGATAATAGTGGGCGCAGGCTCGTACCCTTCGGGCGTGGCGACGCGCACCGTGTGCCCCAACATCACCGCAAGAAGGCTGAAACTGTGGCACACATTGTTGCCGTCGCCGACCCAAGCTATCTGCAACTTGCGTTCGCCCTTGCGCTCCTGAATGGTCATCAGGTCTGCTAAGGCTTGGCAGGGGTGTTCGTAGTCGCTGAGGGCGTTCACGACGGGCACGCCCGAAAACTCCGCCAGCTCCTTCAGCACGCCGTGGTGGAACACGCGCGCCACAATCGCGCTCACCCAGCGTCCCAAGTTGCGTGCGATGTCCATCACCGCTTCGCGCTTGCCCATCTGAATATCGCTGGCACTCAGGTAGATGCCGTAGGCGCCCATCTGATAGAGACCGACCTCCAGCGTGACGCGCGTGCGCAGAGAGGGTTTCTCGAAAATCAGCGCGACGGGTGTCGGGCGTTCATAGCGCACCAGCTCCCTGCACGATTGGGTAGCGTGCTTCATCGCATGGGCAAGTTCCAGCACAACCCGCGCACTCTCGGGGTTCAAATCGCAAACGCTCAAATAGTGTTGGGGCGGGTTCAGCGAACGCCACCGCTCCAACGCCTGCTCCCATTCCATAATTTGAGGATACCTAACGCAGGGAAATACTCAATCCCGCCCCAAAGTATGGAATAACCCTCTCGGTATGGGGAGGAACTGTTGTGTTTGGCGTGGCTGAGCTGTTTGTCCAGCTGGGCTTGATTACCGAACAACAACTGCAGGAGGCGTTCCAAAAGCAACAAGAGGGTGTTCCCTTGCCACTGGAGCACCTGCTGGTTCAGTTAGGGCACATCAGCGAGAAGGACCGTGTGCGCGTGATGGGGCACCACTGGGGCGTGCCATTCATCGACCTTGCGGAATCGCCCCCAAAACCTGAGATTGCGCAACTCATCCCTGCCGAACTGGCAAAACGCTATCACGCCATTCCCGTCGCGCAAGAGAACGGCAAGCTGATGGTGGCGATGGCAGACCCGCTCGATATCTTCGCTATCGACGAAATCCGCCAACACACCCAGAAAGAGATTGAGGTGCTCATCGCCACCGAAGAGGACATCCGCAACGCCATTCGCCAAATCTACCGTGATAATGGAGCGGTTGATGATACGGTCAAGGCGCTGATGCGCGACCTTGGGGAAAGCGCAATCCAAGTCGCACAGGGCGAAGAGGAAGACCTCTCGGCGGAGGAACTGCGCGATATTGCTGATGATGCGCCCGTCGTGCGCCTAGCAAATATGATTATCTCGCAGGCAATCGCCGATGGGGCAAGCGACATCCACATCGAGCCGACCCGCGAGAACCTCAAGGTGCGCTATCGGGTGGACGGCGTGATGCTCGATGTAATGGTGCTTCCCAAGCGGGTGCAAGCCTCGCTCACCTCGCGCTTTAAGATACTGGCAAATATGGACATCGCCGAGAAGCGCGTGCCCCAAGACAACCGTATCAGTGCCACGATCGACGGCAAGGAGTACGACTTCCGAGTCTCAACCCTGCCCTGCGTCTATGGCGAGAAAATCGTGATGCGCGTGCTGGACAAGTCCAGCGTGCGGGTGGGGCTGGATAAGCTCGGCTTCCTGCCCGACACCTTAGAGAAACTGCACGAGGTCATCAGCCGTTCGTATGGCATCATTCTGGTGACGGGACCGACAGGTTCGGGAAAGTCCACCACACTCTACTCGATTTTATCCAAGCTCAACACCGGGCTGGTGAACATCATCACGGCGGAAGACCCTGTGGAGTACGAGTTGCCGGGCATCAATCAGGTACAGGTGAACCCGAAGGCAGGACTGACCTTCGCTTCCGCCCTCCGTGCGATGTTGCGTCAAGACCCCGACATCATCATGGTGGGCGAGATGCGCGACCGTGAGACCGCCACCATCGCCATCGAAGCGGCGCTCACGGGGCACTTGGTGCTCTCCACACTCCACACCAACGACGCTTCCAGTGCCCCGCCCCGACTGATTGAGATGGGTGTGGAGCCGTTCATGATTGCCTCGTCGCTGATTGCGGTGTTGGCACAGCGGTTGGTGCGCACGCTCTGCCCGCGCTGTAAGCAACCCTACACGCCCGACCCTGCCGAGTTCCGGCGCTATGGCTTTACCCTCCCCGACGACTGGCAGAACGACACCGTCTACCGCGCCAAAGGGTGCGACGCCTGCAAAAACACAGGCTACAAAGGGCGCACAGGCATCCACGAACTGCTGGTGATGTGCGACCCCGTGCGCGACCTAATCCTGCAACACGCCGCCGCCTACGCCATTCAGAGCGTGGCGGTGCAGAACGGGCTACGCCTGCTCAAGGAAGACGCTCTCCAGAAGGTGCTACTCGGACGCACCAGTCTGGAAGAGATTGTGCGCGTCATCTATAGCGGATAGGAGGAGACCATGACCTACCAAACCGAAGCAATCGTCGCAAAAGTGCAGGACCTGGCGGTCTTGCCCCAAGTGGTGCATCGCATTATCAGCATGACGAACGACCCGAACGCCCACGCCCGCGACTTGGAGCAGTTGATTAGTATTGACCAAGGGATGTCGATGCGCGTGCTGAACACGGTCAACTCGGCGTACTACGGGCTTTCACGCAAGATTGCCTCTATCAAAGATGCGGTGGTCTTGCTGGGGTTCAAGACGGTGCGCAACTTGGCGATGACCGCCAGTGTGTTCGACCTGTTCGTGGGCAAAACCGATTCGCAAAACCTGCGTCGTGGCAAGTGGTGGCGCCACTCGATTGATACCGCGCTCTGCTGTCGGATGGTAGCAAGCCAAGTGCCCGACGCCTCGCCCGATGAGGCCTACACGGCAGGGCTTCTGCACGACATCGGTAAACCCCTGCTCGACCGCTACGCAGGGATACCCTACGAACAGGTCGAGTCGCTGATTGCACTGGGCGTGCCTGAGTTGGACGCGGAGCGCGAGATTTTCGGGTGCGACCACGCCGAACTGGGACGCTTGGTGAGCCTGAAGTGGGGCTTTCCTGAAAAGTTAGCCGATGCGATTGGGCATCACCACGCGCTCAGCGCGGATGGTATCGCGGACCCGACGCTCACCGCGATTACGGCGATGGGCAACGCGATTGCCCACTGGCTCCGCGAACCAAATCATGAAGCGTTGGACTGTTGGAGCCACTTGACACCGTGGGTGCGGGAGATGTTACCCTTCCACGCGAACCAACTGAAGGCACTGCTGGCAGGCTGTGAAGCGGAGATTCAATCCTCGCCTTTGCACGCGCTCAGACGGTAGCCCTCACTTACGGCGGCTCGTCTTCTGACGCTGGCGCAGGTACTCCTGCTCCATCTGCTCCAACTGCTCAGGGGTGGGGCGAGTGGGTGGTTCAGAACTGTCCGCAGAAGCGCGTTTGCGTGCAGTGGGTGTCGGTTCGGCTTGCGCACGGGCGCGCTTGCGCGTGGTAGCGGTCTCTTCTGCTTGAACGCTGGCACTTCGGCTCGCTTTTGGCTCAGGCTCTTTCGGGGCGGCCTTCTCGGCAGTGCGTTTTGTCGGCATACCTTTCAGGGGTTCCAAGTCGGTTTCGGGCAGGAGCACCACATAGCGCAGACGGAACTGTTTCTCCTCGTCGGTTAGGCGATGGCGCGCCTCGTCCGAAAGTGAGTTGAGCCACTTCTCGTGCATTGCCGACTGCTGTTCTGCGTGGCGTTCGCGGATTGCTTGGGGTAGGCTCTCGATGTCTAAGTCGACCGCCACTTCTTGGGGGCTGTAGTATTTCAGTATCGTACCGACGGTGTTTGCCAAGTGGGGTGCGTAGCGTCCTTCATAGGCTTCCTTACCCTGCACCTCCCGCGCCTTGACTCGCACTCGGTCGCCATCCTTGAATCGTGCCATATCAAGATTATACCGAACCCCCTACGCGCGCCCAAAAAGTGCCAGCGAGAGGCGAGGTATGCGCGCTATCAACCACGCACCCAACAGCGGGAGCAACAGCGCAAGCAAAATATAAATCGGCATCGCAAAGCGCACACCAAGATTCGGGATGAGGTAGCCCCAGCGGTCTAACTCACTGGTAAACACAGGATGCAAGAGGTAAATTTGGAGCGAGTAGCGTCCAGCAAAGCGCACGAAGCCCACAATCCGCGAGGCATCCAATCGGCTCAGCCAATATGCCACTGCCAATAAGAGGAAACTGATCGCCCCTGTGTAGAGCCAGTTGCCCACCTGATATTGGAAAGTGTTGACGGGACTGCCCCGAATCGCTTGGAGTGCAAGGGGCAGATAGAGCGCCAACCCGACTCCCGCAATCAGCACTGCGAGCCACCAGCCCCGCCTGAAGAGCGTGTCCAACCGCTCCACCTGTGAGGCGAGCCAGAGCCCAAGCAGAATCGTGGGCGTGTACCACAAGATGAAACTGCCTGTGTAGGGCAAGCGGTAGACCAATCTGTTGAACCAATAGATGCCCATCGTGAGGACGACCATCGCAATCAGCACCACCCAGAGCGGAGGGCGACGACGCGCAATCGGCATCACGAACGGCAACAGCAAGTAAAGTTGCATCGCCACCGCCAGAAAGTAGAGGTGGAAATAGGCTTTGCCCCAGAAAAGATAGTCGGTGATGAGTTCGCTACGCGGAGGCGCATCGTACGCCCACCACCGATAGAGCAGGTACAGCCCACTCCAGAGCAGGTAGGGCAACAGCGCACGCAGAACCCGATTCTTCGCGTAGCGTCCGTAGTCGGTACGGCGCATCAATGAGAGGGTCAGCACCAGCGCAGTGAGCATCAAGAACGCAGGAACCGCATAGTGAAGCGTGCGATTGACGATAGCCACAATCCACCAGATAGGCCCTTCGGGGTCGAGCGCGCGCAGGAACCGTCCTGATGTATGGTGTAGAATGACCTCCAGAATCGCCAAGCCCCGAAAGACCTCCACCCATGGGAACCGTTCGGCGCGCGTGGGGACTTCAACTGCGGTTTGGCTCATCGTCTTCAAACCATCGGTTCAGGGCGTTCAGCACCACCTGCCAGACGGCGTCGTTCGTGCGGTGGGGAAGCGTCGGGAACAGCACGAGATGGTCCTCCTTCAGGTCGCCCCAGCCTGTGAAGGGCAGGACGCAGGATTGACGCTCCTTGAGTTTGCCTCGAAAAAGTTTGCCCTTGTCAGTTAGTCCCACACGATAGACTCTGCGCCCCATCTCCTCGCGCACCTTCATCATGTTGCACGCCTGCCAGACAGGGATCATTACATCTTCGCCCGCTTGAATGTAAAGCACAGGGGCGTCTACTTCGCGGGCGTGGCGGAGAGGGTCGCGTACTTCGTAGCACTCAGGGCAGTCTTCAGGCGAGCCACCAATCAGCGCATCGCGTCGTTCAGCGCGGTCGGGGCGCCCGTAGTTGATGAGCAGTTGGCGTTGTTCGATGAAGTCGGTCGGTCCCATCACATAGGCGACCCCGCGCACCTTCGGGTCATTGCGTGCGGAGTTGATAGCGATGGTCGCCCCAAACGAGATACCTACGAAGGCGTACTCGCCCCGTCCACTAAGTTGGGTAAGGGCGCGCGCCAACCCCCGCGCATCGACCGCGTCGGAGAGACCGAAATCGATAAAACCCCCGCTCTTTCCTTGCCCGCGCATGTGGGGCAAGGCGACCAGATAGCCCGCATTGGCGATTCGTCGGGCAGAGGCGCGCTGGGTTGCGTTCACTCCCACAAATCCGCCTGGCAACAGCACCACCGCTGGCAGCTTGCGTCGGGGACGGTTAGGCGGATAGTAGATTTCGGCATAGAGGGGCACCCCTTCCCGCTCGTAGCGCACCATCGCGAAGTTGTCTTTGCGTTCCACAACGCGCAGGTTGGGCACCCACTCCTTATCTTGCGCGCCGTTCCTATCGCGGAAGTAGGCAACCCATCCTAATAGCCCCACACCCAACCCAGCAAGCCCTATCAGTGTCCATCGTCTCATCCGCGACCCTCCACCTACAGGATACCCCCTGAGTGGGCTTTCAAGGAAACTCAGCCACTCACCTCCTCTAAGCCTCGTCTAAAAAAAAGCACATCTAACTTTCGAAAGATTATCCTTTCTAAATCGCCTTACCACTGCTTCGCAACCACTACTGAGAACCTTTCGTTTGAGCCATCTGGTATGCGACTGATTGCGGTATACTAACACCGAAGTGGAAGCTCCACTTCTTACTGCCCCCTTGCCGAAGAGTGTGGAACTGACCTGCTAAGTGCTGGTGTATGTAGTTTTGAGCGTCTTCTCGACTCTCGAAAGTAATCCGTACATTGTCGTGTTCCACAATCCACTCCTCGTCAGACCACCTATCCAGGAAGAAAGCCAATCTCTCGCTGAGCAGCGGGTCGTAAGCATATGGGATTAGTTCAAGTGCCTTCCCTGTAGAGTAGTATGTTTCGCTTGCCTCGATAGCTTCCACGAAGAGTCTCTGTTGGGTGAGGGTAAGTTGTGAATAATAGAGCGGAGCCGCATCAAGAGCTTGCTTACGCTGACTTGGATTAAGGCTTGCCCAAAACCGCAAGGCGGGCGATGCAGAGGCGATTGGAGTGACATCGAATCGCACTGCGGGTTTCAAGTAATAGCCTCCAACATAGGGACTGGTGAAGAAACGTTCTTGGTCTGGCGTTAGAAGACTCACCAGCTCTGCATAATCGTCTATGCTTAGCGATTGTTTTTCCTTATGGCGTTGTTCAAATGACTGCAACTGTGATTCAGGGATTTCTCTCAAGCGCAACAAAGGGGCTAAGGTATATCGCACTTGTAGATAGCCATTTTTGTACTCCACTGCATACGGTTCACGCTCAGTGAGAAGGGTAGCCCATTCGTAGAGATTGTTTGCACCTATCGGTTGATCCAGCGATTCATGCCGCATCACGCGGAAGGCTTGCGCAATTATGGGGATTTCGCACTGGTCGGCAATCCACTCCAACTCTTCGGCAAGTGTGTAGCCAGTAGAGAGGTCGTCTCTTCTCAACCTACCCTGAGAGGGCACCAGTTTGACTGCTTTCAGAGACTCGTCCAGAGAAAGAGGAATCGCGCCTGATTTTAAGGTTTCTACAATACCTGAAAATTCTGTTGACAGCGACATCGTTTGGGATATCCCATTCTCCGTGTAAACACCCCAAGATAACAGCTCACGATAAGCATCATATTTTATAAAGAAAAGAATACTATTTATTTGTTGAGATATCTCTTGAGGTGGTGTTGTTTCAGGTTCATGTGAGTCTGATAGGTCAGGAGGGATATTCCGAGGGCGCCGAGCAGTCGCTTGGACTGCCCATTCCAAGAATTGGGACGGAAGTTCGGGAAGCGTACCGTCTGACGGATAGCAAGCAATATACGGGCGTCCTTGCCAGAGCATCTGCCACTGATTGCGCTGCCACGCGCTCGTGATTTTTCCTGCAAAGTAGGAAGGCAGAAGAAGGGTTTCTTCAAGACTATTGAGCTCGCTTTGCAGTTGGCTAACCCGCTCCTGCCAACCAGGTGGCTTCTGACGCACAATCTGCTCCAGTTCTGCAGAGAGTTGGTCGGCACGAAGCGTGAGTTCCAAGTAATCCAGTTGAGCGGTGCGTTGATATCCCTTAAAAAGCGTGTTCTCAATAGCCAAGAACTTTTCGGCACGCGCTTTCTGGATTGCTTGTTCCTGTTCTTTGCGTCGCTCGCTTCGCGCCAAGAAGTACCCCCCTGTTTCAGCAGAGCGCCATTCCAAGTCGACCACCTCTGCAACACGCTCCAGCAACTCCCAAGCAGGGCGCTCTTTGACAAACAGAGTAATCTTCTCTTGTTCGTAGCGTTTGTCAATACCCAGTCTGACCCCTGTTTGTTCTGCCACCACTCGGACAAACTCTTGCAAGGGTTGAAGCTTCGCCCGCAAGCTGAGTCTTTTTTGAAGTTGAGGTTCGTCACGCAAGTTAGCAGGCTCCTGCGCAAGACAGAAGGCATATATGCTCGTAAGCAGTAGGAACAACCAAACCCGCAATATCCGCATCTATTTCCCTCCAATTGCAGGGGGAGGCAGACTACCTATTCCGCCAAAGAGCTGTAGCGGGGGAGGCAGGCTGCCTGTTCCCCCCCAAAGAGCTTTAGTATGGACCGACGATACGCACGGCGTCAGCGATGACTACAGAGCCAGAAGGTGCGGTAGCACGCAAGTTCACACGCCCACCTCCACGCGGGAAAGTGAACCGCCCTAAGTAGACCCAACGTCCACCATTCACCTGCTGATTCTGGATAACAGCTGTCGTCCCGTTTGCATGGTTAATCTCATAGCGTGCTTGGGTTGTGCGATTGGAACCTTGAGACCACCACGCGTACACATCATATGAACCCTGAGTGGGAACATTCAGGAACCAGCTCGCTGTCGCCGTAGAAGAAGGACTGGTAGAAGCCCAGCGATAGTCAGCACCGTACTTGTCGGTTGCCATTGTACCCGTAGACCAAGAGCCGCTAACAGAGAAGTTGCTACTGGTATTGTCGTACACTAAGTTCCAAGGCACAACCTGAATATTAAAGCTCACCGTCGAACCGAACCAAGCGACATACTCTTGTACTAAGCGATAGCTCTCGGTGTAGTTGCCGTAGGCGCGCGGACCCGTTATCACGAAGCGGAATCTTCCGCGCTGTCCGGGACTGGTAGTCTCAAATACCGCTGCGGGACGATTGGGAGCAATCCACGAGTCGGGCGTGTAGAAGGGACTACTGCGGTCTTGTGGGTTCTGAGTCCCCAAACGCACAGGGTTGTTACCTGAGGCAGTCCAAGTGGTACTCCCCGTGTTGTCAAATCGTATCTCAACTGTGACGCGTTCGCCCGGACGAATGGTCGTTGGGAAGTTCGCTCCTGCAAAGGCAGCATTCGGTCCGGAACCGTTGATGAGATTCATGTAGTAAGTCCAGTTCCAGTGCGGACCTGGATCGGTGTGCGTTGCACCAGGCACCTGATTGTGTCCAATAATATACTGGCGGGTCTTTGGAATACCGTACTGATTGCAGATGAAACGGGTCAGGTCTGCGGAGGAGCGATACATCGCTGTGGTGAACCAGTTGGGGTCGTTGACCCACCCTTCGTGCTCGAGACCTATGGATTGGGTATTGTATGTCCAGTTTCCAGCGTGCCAAGCGATGTCTTTGTGGCGCACCATTTGAGTCACTTGACCATCCGACGAGCGCAACACATAGTGCGCACTCACGCGAGCACTTGGATTTTGAAACCACGAAATTGCCCCAGCGTAGCTCCCTTGCGTGACGTGGATAATCACATAGCGGATAGGATGACTTGAAGGGCGATTAGCAGCCGTGTAGTTCCCGGAATAGGCGGGAACCCATCGTGCATTCGGGTAGTCTGGTTGCGCAACAGCAGACGAGAGCAACGAACAGCCTATCGCCAGACTCATCAGATGTTGAGCCTTCGCTACACGCATAGTTGACCTCCTTTTGGGGTTGATGATGGGGGAACTATACCCCACTAGCGAGACGATTCCTGCCGAAATTTTGTTAAGGTTTCGCGAATTCTCCAGTCAAGCATCGGCAATCAATCCCACCGACGGATCATAGACAAGCAGGCTTACTGTAGACCCAAGCTGGGGGTATCTTCAAGGACCCGATGAGTGGGTACACTAACACTACGATGGCGGTCGTACATCCAGCACAAGGTAAAAAGACCAGACGGCAGAGGCGTTTGACCGAAGATGACCTCCTGCGTCTGAAAGATACTGGGCGCAAGTACGAACTGGTCAACGGGAGGCTACAGGAAGTGCCCACTGGTGGACGACACGGATGGTTAGAGCTTCGCTTATATAGACGCATCGCACCCTATCTTTCGCCCCAATCGCTGGAGTTCGGCTCCAGCACAGGGTTCCGAATGGCAGAGGGCAACATTCGTAGCCCCGACCTTTCCGTGATGCGCGCCGAACGCCTGCCCGAAGGCAAACCGCCCGTGCAGTTCATCGACGGCGCCCCCGATTTAGCCGTCGAGATTGTCTCCCCATCAGAAGATAGGGCAGACCTCCACCAGAAACTGCGTGAGTACTTTGAGTCGGGCGCGCAAGAGGTGTGGCTCCTGTTTCCTGAGACGCAGGAGGTGCATCGCTACACGGGTCTGCTGAAGGTGGAGGTGCTTCGGGGCGACGATATGCTTACCTGTGAAGCCCTGTTGCCTGGCTTTCAGGTTCGAGTCTCCGAGCTGTTTGAGTAGAGCTCACTCCGTCAAAGCGGTACACATAAGTAGTGGGGATAACCGATGATTAGCCAACCGATTGAGAAGGGCATCTGGACGATTGAAGAATGGCTCTCCGCCGAGATGGAGCCGCGCTGTGAGTTCGAAAACGGGAGACTGATACCGATGGCATCTGCGAGCTATAGACATAACGATATAATGGCTGTTCTTTACTACAACATTCGGCGTTATGGAAGGCAAAGGCGAGCGGGCACAGCCTTGTTGGAAGTGGATGTGGCACTCCCTACAGGTATGGGTTTTATCCCTGATGTGACATTTATTCGGACAGAGCATACCGAACAACTGCTCACCCCCAAAGGTAAGGTAGAAGGGGTTCCCGATTTGGTGGTGGAGGTGATTTCTCCTTCCACGCGCACACGCGACACGGTGCATAAACTGCGTGCCTATCACGAGGCAGGAGTGCGGTGGTATTGGCTCATCGACAGCGAAACGCTCACGATTTACGAGTACCAACACACACCCGAAGGCTACCTGTTGCGCACCACCGCCGAAGCAGGCGAGGTTTTCGAGTCCAAAGCCTTAGAAGGCTTCACGCTCAATCTGCAAGAATTAGTAGGAGAGGATTAAAATAACAAAATTTTTTTGTTGCATTTTTTGTCATTCTGAGCCGAAGGCGAAGAATCTCAGCCCCCCCCCAACCCCTCTCCCACAGGGAGAGGGGAGCAGATCCTTCGCTTCGCTCAGGGTGACGAGGGTAAGGATGATGCTACGCCAACACCCCGCCCACCATCAAACCCACTCCACCTGCCCACACTGTGCTGAGCAGGTTCACGCCGTTGTTGTCCAGCCAGCGCAGACCGCTTGTCAGTCTTGCTGAGGTTTGGCAGTGGCGTGGGGTTTCCACTATCTTCCCACAGCGTTCGCACCGATATTTTGCTTGGAGTGTTGCCCCCAACAGGCTATCCAGCACCACACCCGACAGCCCCACCGCGAAGCAGAGTATGCCCTGCCCCCATCCAAAGCCGAAAACCGCCATTCCTACCACATTGAGCAGTCCCGTGCCTGCCACTCCGCCCAGTGTGCCCGCGAGGGTCACCCCGCCCGAAGTGCCTGAAGGAACGGGCTGACCCGTCGTGATGAGTCGGGGCTGGCGTCCGAAGCGAGTGCCGATTTCGGTCGCCCAGGTGTCGCCTGTAGCACAAGCGAGGCTCGCTGTGTATGCCAGCCATGCGGTCTCGGCGCGCTCAGGGATAAACACCGCCAGCCACGCACAGAGCGTCGGCGCGCCCCCGTTCGCCACCACTTGGAGCCAGTTGCGTCGTTCGCCCTTGCCCGTGCGCCTTAGCACCTTCGGAAGCAGGCTGGAGGTGAAAAAGAACATCAGCAGTGGAACACTCCCTGCAATGCCCCCAACCCCAAACAGGCTCGCCCCGACTACCGTTGCACTCAGCGCACCATCGCTCGTGAGCAAACGCATTCGGTAGGCAATCAATGAGACAGCTCCTGCCAACAGGAGGGCGAGGAGCCAGTTCATCGCCACCGCCCCGACACATAGGGATTGCCCCGCACATAGAAGCGCCACGGCTTCTCGGCACCGAGGCGAATCCCGATGCGCCCTGAAGTGCCGACACACTCATCGGGCACAGGTTCGCCTTCCCATACCTGCACCTTGCCAGAGAGAACCGACTCACCATCGAGCGCACGCGTAATCCCCAGCGCCCGACAGAGGTTGCCTGGACCGCGACAAAGTTGGGTTCGGGGGCGGTGTCCCCGATGACGCTCCATCCACTCGATGCCCACCGTCGGCTCCAGCGCGCGGATAAGCACCGCGCACCCAACCCCCTCTTGCTCGCAGGCGATATTGAAGCACCAGTGGACGCCGTAGATGAGATAGACATAAGCAGTGCCTGGCGCACCGAACATCGAGCGGTTGCGTTCGGTCAGCCCGCGATAGCTGTGGCTGGCAGGGTCGTCGGGCAGGTAGGCTTCGGTTTCGACGATGCGCCCCCCGACCCAGCCTTCAGGATGGCGCACCACAAGCAGATGACCCAGCAACTCTCTTGCTACAATCAGGGTCGGACGCGCATAGAACTCTTGAGGGAGTGGCTTACCAATCATAGTTCAAACCGTTTCTCGTGAATACGAATGCCAAGCAGCAGTCCCACCGACGCCATCGCCGTCAGGAGCATACTGCCTCCCAGACTGATGAACGGCAATGGAATGCCCACTACAGGGAATAGCCCTATCGTCATGCCCACATTCGTCAGCAAATGGAATAGGAATAGCGCAAGGATACCCCCTGCCAACAGGCGATAGTATTCGTGGCGCGTCTCCACCATCACGCGCCAAACCCGATAGAGGAAGTACCCGAAGAGGGCGAGCAGTCCCGTCGCGCCGACGAAACCGAGCTCCTCCGCCACCACCACGAAGATGAAGTCGGTGTGCTGTTCGGGGATGTAGCGCAGGTTCTTCTGTGTGCCCTGAAGGTAGCCCGTGCCCGTGAGTTTCCCGCTCCCGACTGCGATGCGCGCCTGCAAGATGTGATACCCGCTCTGCTGGGGGTCCGCTTCGGGATTGATGAATGAGATAAGGCGCGCCTTTTGATAGTCGCGCAGGATATTCAGATGCCACATCGCCCCGAAGCCCATCGCTCCGACCAACAGGGTCAGGACGAGCCACTTACCCCGTGCGCCCGCAAGGAACACCATCGCCAGCCAAAGCACGCCCATCACGATAGAGGTTCCGAGGTCGGGCTGTTTGAATACCAGAAAAGCGGGCAGTGCCATATGAAGCAGACTTAGCAGATAGCCCTTCGGAGTGCGAATTTGGCTCCCCAAGCGCACCAGCAGGCTCGCAAGGGTCAGAATCAAGAGCAGTTTCGCCATCTCGGACGGCTGGAACTGATAGCCGCCGGGCAGTTCAATCCAGCGTTGCGCGCCCTTGCGTTCTGCCCCGAACAGGTCTACAAAAAGGAGCATCCCTGCATTCAACCAGTAGAGCCAGCGAGCGTGTCGAAACCAGACTTCGGGGTTGATCGACGCCATCAGCACGAGCGCAACCGTCCCTAGCCCCATCCAGACGAGTTGGCGCACCATGAGGCTCGGCGCCCAGTTGTAAGTGGCACTGTAGAGAGCTGCCAGCCCCGCAGCAAGCAACAGCACGACCGCCAGCAGAAGCCATCCGTCGAGCCGAGCGAGTTTGGAGCCTTCCAGAATGCGCGTGCCTGTTTTTGCCAAGTTGAGAGAATTCTACCTGAGGGGCAGGGTGGTCGAACGAACCCCACCCCCGTCATTCTGAGCCGAAGGCGAAGAATCTCGAAATACCTCACCCCCCTTGCCCCCTTCTCCGCAAGCCTTACTGCACGACAGTTTTTCGTACTTGTGCCTGCGTTTGGCTTCTATTCAGCAGGGCAGACACGGGGGTCTGCCCCTACAGGTAAGGCGGCTGAGTAGGGGCGCACCCCCGTGTGCGCCCCCTTTCTGTTCTCCCTCAAAAAAAGTGTCGTGCAGTAAGCCGTTTACGGAGAGGGGCAGGGGGGTGAGGTTCACTCCCTACTCCTCTAAGAAGAGACCCTTCGCTTCGCTCAGGGTGACGACACGGGCGAGACACCCGTGCTACGACTGCCCAACTCCTCACTCCCTCAGGTATTCTGTAAATGCCATGCACAAGATGATTACGTTTCTGGGCACAGGTATCTACAGCGAAGTCTCTTACTGTTGGAACGAACGGGAGTACAAAGCCCGCTTCTTCCCCGTTGCCGTTGCAAACTGGCTCCAACCCGATTGCATCGTGGTGATGTTGACCGAGCAAGCCGAAGTTCACTCCAACTGGAGCGACTGCCGCCCCGAACTAGAGGCAATGAGCGAGGTAAAGACGGTTCGTATCCCCAATGGCAAAAGCGAGGACGAGCTCTGGCAGATTTTCAATACGCTCACCGAACAGGTGGAAGAGGGCGATACGATTATTCTGGACATCACGCACGGCTTCCGCTCCCTACCTCTGATAGGCTTTCTGGTGCTGGCGTACCTGCGCCAAGCCAAAAACGCCAACATAAAACACCTGCTTTATGGGGCATTCGATGCCCGAGATGAGAACGGCGTTACACCCGTGTTCGACCTAACCCCATTCATGGAACTGCTGGACTGGCTCGGTGCGGTGAAGATGTTCCTCACGACGGGAATGGGGCACGAACTGGCAGAAATGCTCAAAACGACTCAGAACCGTGCTTGGAAAGAGAGGCGTGGCGAACCGCGCGAACTCAAATCGCTCGGTATTGCGCTGGAAGAGGTCTCCGACGCACTCTTGCTCAGCCGTGTTCCCCTACTGGGCAATGCACTACGCCATTTCCAGGAACAGCTCACCAAGGCGCGCCCCGAGATTGAGCAATGGGCGTTTCCACTCGCGCCCCTGCTGGAACGCATCGAATCGGAATATGCTCCCTACGCAAACGCCGACCACACCCAGCAAGTAGCACTGATAGAATGGTACTTGAATCGTGGACACATCGTGCAAGCCGTGACCCTGATGCGGGAGTGGGTCATCTCGGAACAGGTGACTCAAGATGGGGGCGACCCCTACAACGGGCAAGTACGCAAGCAAGCAGAGGAAAAACTTAATCAATCCCTGCACAACGAGATTGCCCACACGGAACTCCTGCCTCTGTGGAGAGAGGTGGTGTACCTGCGCAACGACATCGCACACTGCGGTTTCGGACGCCAAGCCGACCAAGTGCTTCAACCAAACGACATTCGCAAACAGGCACATAAACTGCTGGAGAAAATCAAGGCACGCCACCTGAACCCTTAGCCACACTAAATTTAGGGTATCCTATAGGCAGGTGAGTATCGTGAAAGATTCTGTGAAACTGCCGATTGCGCTTTCAGAAGAGTTGCTGAGCCACGCCGAACTGGTGGCGCAAGTCTTCCTTCAGGCGATGTATAAATCGATTGGGGAACGGCTCCTTGAAGAGTTAGCCGAGTCGGACTTGACCTACTCGCAGATGCAGGCACTCCGCTACCTCCATACCCACCGCCGAGTCACGGTCGGCGACCTTGCGGATGGGCTGAACATCTCTTACCCCTCCGCAACGAATATGGTGCATCGCTTGGAGAAGAAGGGGCTGATTCGGCGCGTGGCGAACCCACGCGACCGACGCCAAGTCGGGCTGGCACTGACCACCGAAGGACAGAGCCTGATTGAGCGTGTCGACCAAGAGCGACGCCAGCGGTTTGCCCGAATCTTGGCACAGATGGATAATGCCGACCGCCACGCCTTCATCGAAGGGGTGAGTGCGTTCATTCGGGCGGGTGTCTCGGCAGGCATTCTTCAGCCTGTGGATGTGTGTTTGAACTGTGGCACCGAAGCCGACCCGAACTGCCCACTGGTGGAGATGCACTCTTCCGAAATTTGCCGATAGACTCCCCCCTGCAAAAATGCGGGCGTGTTGCCGATAATCGCCCGTGATGATACGCGGACTGTTCGTGGCAGGCGAAGGAATGACTGCCCGACAGAAAGCACAGGATGTGCTCGCTCATAATCTGGCGAACCTGAACACCACTGGTTTCAAGGCAGACCGCCCCGTGTTCGAGACGGTCTACGAACGCCAGCTCTATCGCTGGGAGGGCGACAGCTCCGCTCCGATTGGTTCACTCTCGGCAGGGGCGATTCTCAGCACGACCTTCACCGATTTCCAGCAAGGCGCATTCCAAACCACAGGCAACCCGCTCGATGTGGCGATCGAGGGCGACGGCTTCTTCGCGATTCAGACCCCACAAGGCGTGCGCTATACCCGTGCAGGAGCGTTCCAGTTAAACGCCGAGGGCACGCTCGTCACGCGTGAGGGGTTCCCTGTACTCAGTAGCGATGGTCAGCCGATACGCGTTCCGCGCGGTGCCACCGTCCACATCGGTGAGAACGGCACGCTCCAAGCGAACGGCAACCCCGTCGCCCGATTGCTGATTGTGACGGGCGAGATGACGAAGGCAGACGATGGCTACTTCGTCGGCAACCCCACGCCCAACCCCAACCCACGCCTTGTATCGGGTGCGCTGGAGATGTCGAATGTGAACATGGTGCAAGAGATGGTCAGTATGATCGAACTCATCCGCGCCTACGAAAGCCACCAACGCGTCATCCAGACCCACGACGAGACTTTGGCACGCGCCATTAACGATTTAGCACGAATCTAAGAGGAGGGTAGCGATGATACGCGCACTGCACACCGCAGCAACAGGAATGGAAAGCCAGCAGTTTAATATCGATGTGATTGCGAACAACTTGGCGAATGTGAACACGAACGGCTATAAGACCGTGCGTGCCGATTTTGAGGACCTACTCTATCAAACCCTGCGCCCTGCGGGGGCGAATGTGGCAGGGGGAGCGCAAGTGCCCAGCGGTCTCCAAGTCGGGTTGGGCGCACGCCCCGCAGCGACCTACGGGCTGTTCACAACGGGCGCAATCCAAGTCACGGGCAACCCGCTCGATATGGCAATCGAGGGCGACGGCTTTTTCAAGGTGCTTCTGCCCGATGGCGCGGTTGCCTACACACGCGACGGGGGCTTCAAACTGGACAGTCAGGGGCGTTTAGTGACCTCGATGGGCTATCCGCTGGAACCTGAGATTGTGATTCCGCCCGATGTAGAGCAAATCATGATTGGGCGCGATGGCACAATCTCGGTGCGTCGGGGCGGACAGGATGGCGTGGAGGAACTGGGGCAGATTACACTGGTGCGTTTTGTGAACCCTGCAGGGCTAAATCGCATCGGGATGAACCTCTATCGCCTCACTCCCGCTGCGGGCGAGCCGATTGAGGGCACACCAGGCACGAACGGCTTGGGCGAGATTGCCAGCAGTAGCCTCGAATCGTCCAATGTGCAGATGGTGGACGAGATGGTGCGCCTGATTATGGCACAGCGCGCCTATGAGGTCAACTCTCGCGCCATTCAGACCGCCGACGAGATGCTTGCCGTAGCGAAGGACTTGAAACGGTAGTGGCATTTTAGGGGAGTGGTGAAGGGGGAGTAGGGAGTGAGAAATCGTGAGGGGGTTCCCCTCTCGCAGGGGAACCCATTGAAGCAGGTTATGCGGGCAGAGGCTTAGAAGTCATCGAAGTCGCCACCGCCGGCGCCAGGCGTCGGCTCAGGCTTCTTCTCAGGCTTCTCGGCGACCATCGCCTCGGTGGTCAACACCAGCCCTGCGATCGACGCTGCGTTCTCCAGAGCGGCTCGGCTCACCTTGGCGGGGTCGATGATGCCCGACTTGACGAGGTTCACGAACTCACCCGTGCGCGCATCGAGCCCCTCTTCCTTGCCGAGCGCCTTGACCTTCTCCACAATCACGGAGCCTTCCAGCCCAGCGTTCTCGGCAATCTGTCGCAGAGGCTCTTCTAAGGCGCGTCGGAGGATGTTCACGCCCGTGCGCTCATCATCGTTGTCGCCGATGCCGTCCAGCGCCGCTTGCGCCAAGAGGAAGATTTTGCCACCGCCGGGCACGATTCCCTCCTCGACCGCAGCGCGGGTCGCCGACAGGGCGTCCTCAAAGCGGTGCTTCTTCTCCTTCAGCTCGGTCTCGGTCGCAGCGCCGACCTTGATGACCGCCACACCGCCCGACAGCTTCGCTAAACGCTCCTGCAGCTTCTCGCGGTCGTAGCTGCTCTCGGTGGTCTCGATGAGTCGCTTGATTTGGGCGATGCGTCCCTGCACGGCTTCCGCCGAGCCAGCGCCCTCGATAATCGTGGTGTCCTCCTTCGTGATGACCACCTTCTTCGCCTGACCGAGCATGTCCATCGTGACATTCTCGAGCTTGATGCCGAGGTCTTCGGAGATGAATCGCCCGTTGGTCAGGATAGCGATATCTTCGAGCATCGCCTTACGTCGCTCACCGAAACCAGGCGCCTTGACCGCAGCGACCTGCAGAACCCCGCGCAGCTTGTTCACCACGAGGGTTGCCAAGGCGTCGCCGTCCACATCCTCAGCGATAATCAGTAGCGGTCGGCGCGCCTGAGCGATGCGCTCCAGCAACGGCAGGAGGTCTTGCGCCGAGCTGATTTTCTTCTCGTGAATCAGGATGAGCGGGTTCTCCAGCACCGCCTCCATGCGCTCAGGGTCGGTGATGAAGTAGGGCGAGATGTAACCACGGTCGAACTGCATCCCCTCCACGAACTCGACGGTGGTCTGGGTACCCTTCGATTCTTCAATTGTGATGACGCCGTCCTTGCCGACCTTGTCCATCGCTTCGGCAATCATCTTGCCGATTTCGGGGTCGTTGCCGGCGATCGTGGCGACATATTCAATCTGCTCGCGCTCGGTGACGGGGATGGCGTGTTCCTTGATGGTCGCCACTGCGCGCTCCACGCCTTTTTCAATCCCGCGCTTGAGCGAGATGGGGTTTCCACCCGCTGCGACATAGCGCATTCCCTCGTTCACGAGCGCCTGCGCCAGCACCGTTGCGGTGGTCGTGCCGTCACCAGCGACATCGTTCGTCTTGGACGCCACCTCTCGGCAGAGCTGCGCGCCCATGTTCTCCCAGGGGTCGGTCAGTTCAATTTCCTTCGCAACCGTCACGCCGTCCTTCGTGATGATGGGCGCACCCCACTTGCGGTCCAGCACCACATTGCGCCCACGGGGACCGAGCGTGACCTTCACTGCATTCGCTACCTTATTCACACCGCGCTCCAGAGCGCGTCGAGCCTCATCGTTGAACTTCAGCATTTTGGCTGGCATACAATCACCTCCTTCTATTTATTTTTCGCGGATTGCGTAGATTTGGTCTTCCTCTAAGATGAGGTACTTCTTGCCTTCGTATTCGAACTCGTTGCCGGCGTACTTGGAGAAGACGACTCTTTGTCCGACTTGGACAGTCATCGGGGCACGCTCGCCGTTATTGAGCAGTCGTCCGGGTCCGATGGCGACCACGATGCCCTCTTGCGGTCGCTTCTTTGCGGTATCGGGCAGGATAATCCCGCTTTGCGTGGTCTCATCCTCCTCTAAGAGCTCGATCACAACCTTGTCATTGAGCGGTCGGAAAGTCATGCTATCACCTCCTAAAGGGTCATTTTGTACCTGATTTTAGCACTCTCGCCCTTCGAGTGCTAATGAATCTTACCCTATAGGGGGTAGGGGTTGTCAAGGGGGGATGAGGGGGTTCGAAAAAAAAAGTGGCTTGGGCATCTTGTCCATACAGCACAGGGAGTGGACGCCCCTGCTATGGGGTTGCTCGGTTCAAGCCGCTCGCACTCTGTCATTCCGATCAAGCATTTCGCACCCTGTCATTCCGAGCGAAACGAGATTCTCAGACCCTTCGCTTCGCTCAGGGTGACAGTGGGGGTTGTCATTCTGAGCGAAGCGAAGAATCTCACGGGCGAGACGCCCGTGCTACGATTGTGCTGGTGGGCAGGATGCCCGTGCTGCGATTGTGCTGGTGGGCAGGATGCCCGTGCTACGATTTGGCTGATGAGCAGGATGCCCGTGCTACGATTGTGCTGGTGGGCAGGATGCCCGTGCTACGATTGTGCTGGTGGGCAGGATGCCCGTGCTACGGTTTGGCTGGTGGGCAGGATGCCCGTGCTACGAACAGATTTCTCGAACACCCTCAGGGTAGATGTAAGTAAACCTTCCCTAAACTGCGCAATATAGGGGTCGTGCCAAACGAACTGGGTTGGAATAGGGGGCAAAGACACTTGCAGTGCCCCTACCCCCACCCCGCTACAAGGGGCGAATGTAGAGGTCGCGCGTCTCAATCACGGTGAACGGGTCGTGGCACTGGATAGCGATATGCCCTGATCGGAACTCACTATCGCGTGCGTCCACCACCTTCTGCCCGTTCACAAAAATCTGGATGTGGTCGCCCTTCGCTACGATGCGCAGACTGAACCATGCGCCATCCCGCGTGAGCAGTCGGCTTGCCCGCACCCGCCCATAGAGTGATCCCGTGATATAGTCGGGTCCCTCGTGATTGTAGACCTGCGCCTCATACCCTCGGGGCCAGTTGTTGCGGTTTTCGGGGTTCGGGATAGCACGGAAGTAGATGCCGTTGTTCGGCTTGGGCATCCCCTCACGCAGGTTGCGGATGCGGACCATCGCACGCAGTTCGAAGTCGGTGAAGGTCTGCTCGGTGAACAGGTGTCCCATACTACCCTCGCCGACAATCGCGCCTTCACGCACAAACCACCGCGCGTAGCCCGTCGGGAACCAACCTGTGAGGTCTTTGCCGTTGAACAGAGGAATCCAACCTTGCTCACACTCTTCGGGCTTGAGGGGCTTGATGCGAATGTTGCGGAAGCGCACCATAACGCCCGGATGATGCTGTTGGAAGCCGATGAAGCCTCTGGTATGCTCGTGCAGGTCGGCATCTTGCACCATCTCGTCGTTGAGGATGACCTGGATGCGCGAGCCACAGGCGCGTATCTCGAAGCGGTTCCACTGCTTTTCGGGCGCAATCTCGCGAATCCGCTCCAAGTTCGTGGGCACACGCCCATAGATACTGCCCGTGGGGTTGTTCGGGTCTTGCAGGCTGATTTGGATTTCGTAGCCATCCACCCACGGGGTCGGTGTGCCCTTCGCACGGATAAAAATCCCGCTGTTACTCTCGTTCGTGTCGCCTTTGTCGATCCAGTACTCTCCGCGCAGGATGAAGTTCTCGTACTCGGTGGTGGTGCCAATCCAGCCTGCACTGTCGGTAGGACCGACCAGTTCGCCCCGCTCGACCTTCCAGTTGGCGCCTGCATAGACCTTCCAGCCTTGCAGGTTGCGTCCGTTGAACAGGGGGCGGAATCCTTCGCGTCGCTCTTCTGCACTCAGTCGCACCTGTGCCGACACGCTTACTATCAGTGCGCATAACCCGAACATCCAAACCCAGTTTCTCATCGCTTTCACCTCACTGACTGCTGGGAGTGGGGATTTCCATCGGGCGTCTGCCGAAGTAGTAAATCATAAAGGCGCCCGTTGCGAACATGATGAGGCTATAGACCGCTGCAGGAATCGACATCGCAGGTTGCCTGAGAAGCGTGCTGGCAATCAGAATGGCGAGTGTGCCGTTCTGGATCCCGCCTTCGATCGAAATCGCAATCGCTTGGCGCAGGGGCAGTCGGAACAGGCGCGCAAAGTTGTAGGCGATGAAGAGCGTCAGCACATTCAGAAGAAGCATCGCCAGCCCAACCTGTTGGAAGTGCGAGGGCAGGTTCTTCACATCTGCCAGCACCGCGCCCAGCACCGCAATCGCCAAGAAGAGGATCGATAACAGGCGCACAGGACGCTCCACCGCAAATGCCAACTTCGGGTTGAAACGCCGAATCAGCATCCCAATCGAGACGGGTATCAGGATAATCACACCAATCTGAAAAATCGTGCGCCCGACAGGCAGTTGGATTTGGGCGGTCTCGCCCATGAAGTATTGGAGCGAGAGATTCACAAAGATGGGCGTGGTGACGATGATAATCAGGCTATTGAAAGCGGTGAGGGTGATGCCCAGCGCCACATCGCCCCGCGCCAAGTAGGTAATCAGGTTCGCCGTTGCCCCTGCAGGGCAGAGCGCAAGTATCATCACTCCCACCTTGAGCGCAGGTTCCATCGGATAAGCCAGCGCCAGCGCAAAGCCTGTGAGCGGGAGAAGCACCATCTGAGCGAAGAGTCCCACCGTAAATGCCTTAGGGAACACCACGACACGCCGAAAATCGTCCGCCGTCAGCCCCATGCCTAAACCCAGCATAATAATCGCCAGCGACACGGGCAATATCACATTTGTAAAAATGTTCGCTTCCATCGTTCACTCCACTGTTCAAAGTCTGCACGAGGGTCGCTACGCTTCCCCCACTCCTCTCTCCTATGAGATTGACCTCCTATTCGAGCAAGGTTTGGAGTTTCCTACCGTTGGGGAGTGGGGACTTACTACACGACAGTTTTTCGTGCTTGTGCCTAAGGTTGGCTTCTGTTTAGAAGGGCAGACACGGGGGTCTGCCCCTACAGGTAGGGCGATTGAGTAGGGGCGCACCCCCGTGTGCGCCCATTCTCTATTCTCCCTCAAAAAAGTGTCGTGCAGTAAGGGAGTGGAGAGTGGGCAGTGGTAGCACGGGCGTCTCGCCCGTGTGAGGGCAGTGGGCAGTCGTGGCTTGGGCATCTTGCCCATCTTGCCAAACCGTAGCAGGGGCGTCTCGCCCGTGTGCCCGTGTCGTCTCCTTGAGCTACTCCTCTCGTCACCCTGAGCCGAAGGCGAGGGGTCTCGATTGTGCCCCCGTTGAGATTCTGCGCTTCGCTCAGAATGACAATTTGGGGCAGTGGGCAATCGGCAGTGGGCAGTGGGTGAGGGTTTAGCACCCACTGCCGAAGTTGAATAACACCGTCAAGAGGTCGGCATCGTCCACCACGCCATCGCCGTTCAGGTCTTCAGGTAGGTTCGAACCTGTGTTGCCGAAGGCGAATAGCACTGCCAGCAGGTCGGCATCGTCGATCACGCCGTCGCGGTTCACATCGCCTGCCTTCAGGCTAAAGTTGAGCGTGGCAATTCCGCTCAGCAGAATCGAACTGCTCTGACAGAGCCACGCGCCAGTAAGGGTCTCCAGCCGAACGGTCGCATCGCCTGCCAGAGCGGTGTCCACCTGATACGCGCCGTTCGTGCCAAGAGTGGTGGTGAGAGTTTCGGTGTTCGTTCCCTGCTGAATCACGAGCCGTACCGACACCCCTGCAGGATTGGGGCGTCCCTCCAGCGCCACCTGTCCCTGCAAGCGCACTGGCTGAACGCTGAGGCTACTAGTAGCAAGAGTCGGCGCGTACTCGCTATCGCCCGTGAAGTCCGCCCGCAACGGCACAGTGCCCAACGGCAAGTTCAGAGGCAAAGTGTAGCTCAGCGAGGCGATTCCTGAACTGTTCGTGTTCGCTGTGCCGACCACCTGATTGTTCACGCGGAAAGTGATGGGCTTGTTCGCCAGAGGACTATTGTCTAACGCTTGGCGCAGGGTGGCAGAGAGTGAGACGGTCTGCCCACGCCGAGCCGAGAGCGGATTCATACTCATGCTCGTCGTGCGCCGTACCTGCCACACTGTGCTGAAGATGCGGTCATCAACGAGGAAGTCGCCCTGATTAATCGTGTTGCTGTTGTTGCGGTCGAACCAGAGCGTGGTCAGCACATCGTAGGTGCCGGGCTGGGCGTTGTTCGGGATGAGGAAGGTGCGGTTTCGGCTCTGCGTGCCTGTGCTGAGGTTGACCTTCACATCGCGGGGCGGGTCAGAAATCCAGCTCCCGCTCCCCAACCGTATCGATGCGCCGAGCATCACGCTGAAGTCGTGCGTGGCGTTGATGTTGAAAGTGAGCAGACCTGTTGCGCCCGTGCTGATGGGGTTGGGGCTGGTAATGAGGTTCGTAATCGTAGCGACCCCACCCTGCACGAGCTGGTAGCCTGCTGGTGCGTAGTAGTGATTCAGGATTTCCTGCCAGTTCTTCGTGCCGAAACTGTGTTGGGGCGCCTGGGTTGTACAGGCTTGACTGCTGGAGAGACGCCTGCCCGTTGCCCAGCGTGCGGAACCCCACTGACACATCCCGCGCCCGTGCCCATTGGTGCTAAATCCCGAACACACAGGGTCAAAAATGCAGGGCCAACCGCTTCCCGTGCCCGAGTAGCCGTCTCCACAGCCTGCATTATTGTTTTCAGCCGAATACTCCGAGCGCGCAATCGCACCTGCCGAAGTCAAAAGCACATACCGCGTGGTGAAATCGACCGCTGCGTTGCCGTTGCTGGTCTGGTTGCCCGTGAACACTTGGCACGCAGTGCTATCGCAAATATCGTACTGGGGGGAAACAGGGCTGAAGACGAACGAAACCCCATAACTGCGCACTGCCACCGCCCCTGCATAGAGTGAGTTCATCCCACCAGGCAGATTGCCCCAACAGGCATACCACTCGCTGGTAATCACACCCTTGCAGTAGGTATCGATTGTGTAGACCTCCACGCCACCAGGGCAGTCCGTTCGGTTGTTTCTGCTACAGTTGCGCCCGACACGAATGTATTTGGGCAGGACAATCGGTGCGGGTGCTGTGGGCATAAAGTCGCTCGGCGTTTCGGTGTCGATATCCAGTTCGGTGGGGGTCTTCTCTTTCTCACAGTCGGTGCAGGGTGGGATGGGTTCGTCTTCACGGTGGCGTGGCGAGCGCATATCGGTCGATTCAACGCCTACACCGGGCGTCAGCGTGAGCCGATAAATCCAGTCGCCCTCGCTCCACACACGCACCTTCTCCAATCGGCGGGTGCGGTAGCCAGCCTTCTCGACAAGTAGCGTGGCATAGCCTGTTTTGCAGGGCGCGATTGGAAACTGCACGAGGAACAGCCCGCGCTCATCAGTCAAGGTCATCGTGCCTATTTCCAGCACGCCCACTCGCGCACCGACAATCGGCTGACCCGTCTCCTCATCCATCAGCCAGCCGACCACCACCATCTGTCCGGGTTTGCGCAGGCTCCAGAGGAATTCGGTTCGGGTCTCAACAGGCGGTGCGTTCGGGTCCAAGAAGAACCGATAGGGAGGCATTTGAGGTTCGAGGCGCATCGTCAGCCCCACCGCTTGATAGTCCTCAGCAGTTGCGTAGAGGATGTAATCCCCTTCGGGCAGATTGAGCTCGGCGCGTCCGTCGGTTCGCGAACGCAGAGAGTAGCTCGCTTGGGTTAAGGTGTTGGTCAGTTGGATATCGACCACGAGCGCGCGCCCCGTCACCGAATCGTGGAATCGCAAGTTCAGAGGCACGCCCTGAGCCAGGACCCAAGCATTTATCAACACTATTCCAATCAGGCAGGTAATCCCTTTCGAATACCGCATAACCTTAGTATACACTATTTTTGGGCAATCGGCAGTGGGCAGTTGGGAGTGGGCATTGGGCAATCGGAGAGTTTGGAATGATGAGTGAGGCGTTGGAATGACAGGGGACGCGACGCCCAAGCCCTCTACCCTATTTGCCTTCGGGTATGCTTAAGCCGACAATCCTCATTAGAGAGAGTGAACTATGTGCGGAATCACAGGCTATATCGGACCGCGTCCGGCGATTGAGGTGGCGCTGGACACGCTGAAACGACTGGAATATCGGGGCTATGACTCGGCAGGTGTTGCGTTCTGGAGCGGAGACCACCTGGAGGTGATGAAGCGGGCTGGCAAAATCCAGCACCTGACCGAACTGCTGAACGGGGTAGAGGCGCACGGCTTGGCTGTTTCGCACACGCGCTGGGCAACGCACGGCATCCCCAACGACCCCAACGCCCACCCCCACACCGACGAGAACGGCACCGTCGCCGTCGTGCATAACGGCATCATCGAGAACTACCTCGAACTGCGCCAAGAGCTGAGCGCACGCGGACACCGATTTAGCTCCGAGACCGATACCGAGGTGTTGGCACACCTTATAGAAGAGCAGTTGCCCCTCTGCGATAGCCCCGAAGAAGCAGTACGGCGTGCCTTGCAAGGTGTGCGCGGTTCCTATGCGATAGCGGTGATGTTCACTCAGCACCCCGACCGCGTGGTGGTCGCGCGCAACGACTCACCCCTCGTGATTGGGCTGGGCGAGGGCGAAAACTTTATCGCCTCCGACATCCCTGCGCTGTTGCCCTACACTCGGCGCGTCATCCTGCTGGAAAACGGCGACTTGGGCGTCATCACGCGCGACAGTGTACGCCTGCTCAGGCTGGACGGCTCGCCTATCGAGCGTCCACCCGTCGAGATTACTTGGTCTGCCGAAGCGGCAGAAAAGGGCGGGCACGAGCATTTCATGATTAAGGAGATACTGGAACAGCCCGAAGCGGTGCGTGACACCCTGCGCGGTCGGCTCAAGCCCAACGGCGGGATCACCTTCCCCGAACTCAACTTGGAGGTGGAAGACTGGCAGAAGTTCCGCCGTATCCTCATCGTAGCGTGTGGCACAGCGTATCACGCAGGGCTTATCGGTAAGTTTATGCTGGAGCGGTGGCTCCGTCGCCCCGTAGAGGTTTACTACTCATCAGAGTTTCGCTATGGCGACCCGATTCTTCAGCCGAATACGCTCGCGCTGTTCATCAGCCAATCGGGCGAGACGGCGGATACACTCGCTGCACTGCGACTGTGCCGAGAAGCGGGCTACACCACGATGGGCATCGTGAATGTGGTCGGGAGCAGTATCGCCCGCGAGTGCGACCATGTGCTGTACACGCAGGCGGGTCCTGAAATCTCAGTGGCATCGACCAAAGCCTACAGCACGCAGATTGCGGTGCTCTCGCTGTTGGGGCTATATCTCTCCAGCGTGAACGGAACCCTGCCAATGCATACCTACACGGAGGGCGTCAAGAGCCTGATGCAGATGCCCTCGCTGATTGCACGCAGTCTGGAGACCGAGCCACAGGTACGCCAAATTGCCGAAGCGCTCTATAAGACCCCGCTGGCGTTCTACTTGGGACGCGGCGTGGACGCTTATGTGGCGATGGAGGGCGCACTCAAAATCAAGGAGATTGCCTATGTGCCCACCCAAGAGCCACCCGCTGGCGAGATGAAGCACGGCCCGCTCGCGCTGATTGAGCCAGGCGTGATTGCTGTGTTCGTCTCCACCCAAGAGCGTACCCGCGAAAAACTGCTCGGCAACCTCAAGGAGGTCAAGGCACGTCAAGGCACGGTATTCCTCGTCACTACCGAAGATGATGACCTGCTCCCACAGGAGGCGGACTACACGGTGCGCATCCCACGCCTGCCGATGGAAGAACTCTCCCCGTTCGTCTCGATACCTGTGCTTCAACTATTCGCCTACCATGTGGCACGCCTGCGCGGATGCGAAATCGACCAACCTCGCAACCTCGCCAAGAGCGTAACGGTGGAGTAAGGTATGCTGGCAACACGCAACACCCATTATAAGCGAATCCCCACACTCCTGCAAGAGTGTGGGGACGAGCCTACCGACACAGTGGTTTCGTAGGGTCTACGACTGGCGACTCGCAGTTCATCGCCCGACCACCTAAGATGCGCTTGCCAGGCATAAACGCCGCATGCCCATCACAGTAGACAATATTCGCCCCGCCATCGGTATGGCGGTATCGGCACATATTGTAGCCACTCTCGGGCGCGCCCCAGTAGCCGTTCGCACACTTGAGACGGTGCATTCCCCAGTTCGGATGCTCCCCGCGCACGGGCAACCCAGTGCCGTTATCGTCGTTGCCCCAGTTGTGGAAGAACCCACCCAGTGCCGAGTCGGCAATCAAGGCAATATTCGCTACCCCTTCAGGGAAACTGCTCAAGCGTGCCATCGTCGGGAGACCCACCCAAGGAATCTCAACTCCCCGAAAGATGTATTCGTTGTAGCCCAAGTTGATAATGTACTGGTCGTTGGCAGGTCCGAACTCGAAGTGGTTTCCCCGACGCGGACCGTTCGGACAAGCGAACACATCCTTGTTCTTCACATACGGAAACAACAGCGGTCCCCACATCCCAACGCTATATTGCAGAAAGAGCGGGTTGCGCCAGCGGTCTTCGTTGGTGTAGAAGTAGAGTGTTAGAAGTGTCTCGTCGTAGTCTTGGGCGTAGGCTTGCGTGGCGATTGCCAACTGCCGACAGTTCGACAAACACTGGGTCTGGCGCGCTTTCTCACGCGCCTGCGCGAACACGGGGAACAGTATCGCCGCTAATATCGCAATAATGGCGATGACCACTAACAGCTCAATCAAGGTGAATCCTCGTTGCATAACAGCCTCCTTATGATGTGCTTTTAGATTCGCCTGATTGAGCCGAGTTCCTACTTTCATCGCCTCAAAACTGTCAATTTTTCGTGGCGCTACTCAACCGCTCGCTGAGAAAACGCCGATGCTTTTTGAATCGCGCGGGCTTGCTCGTAAACAGCAATCACGCGGTCAATCACGGCGGGCACGGAGAGCGTCTCACGCTTGGTCATCGCCCGTTGACGCAGGGCTTCACGCTCGTCTGAGTGGCGTGTGAGATGAAGCACCGCTTCGACAAATGCCTCTGGTGTCGGTTCCACGACCAGCCCCGTGCGCCCATAGTCGACCGCTTCGGGCGCACCTCCGCCGTTCGCCACAATACAAGGCAATCCTGCCGCTTGCGCCTCGTCTAACACTAAGCCCTGCGACTCGGTCACCGATGGAAAGGTGAACAGGTCTGCTGATAAGAGATAGAGCGAGACTTGGTCGCGTGGCACCGGTCCTGTGAAGTGAACCACTTCGCTTAGGTTCATCGCTTCTGCCTGTGCCTTGAGCGACTCCAAAGCAGGACCGGGTCCTACCAGCCACAATCGTGCATTCGGACACCCGCGCACGATGTGGGGCATCGCCTTCAGCAGGATATGCACATTCTTCTCTGGAGCCATCCTGCCCACATAAAGGAGCATCCACACATCGTTCGAAATACCCAGCTCGGCGCGAGCCTGTGCTTTCGTAAGATTGGGGAACGGCAGAACAGGATTGCGGATGGGGGTAATCGGCTTTCTCACACCGTACTTGCGCAACACTTCCGCCCCAATCTCGGAAGGAGTCATCACGGCGTCCACGCGCTCGTAGTACCGCTTCAAGTGCCACCGTAGGAGCCTCCGCACTGAACCCTTCGGCACGAAAGCGGGCACATAGTGGAGATACTCTTCATAAAGCGTATGATAAGTGCTGACCAGCGGGACACGCGCACGCCGTGCCCAGCTCGCCCCCGCCATCCCCACGAAGAAGGGCGTATGGGTATGCACCACATCAAAGCCTTGCTCGCGAAACTCGCGCCAGAGCTTCGGCGCGAACAGCCAGCCAATCGGGTAATCGGGTTCAAAAGGCGTCTTGAACGAAGGGAACCTGCGCACGACCTGCACCTCGTCACGATAGCCCGGATAGCATGGGGCATAGACCCAGACCTCATGCCCGCGTCGCGTGAGCTCCTCATGCAGAATGCGAATCGAGATACTCACCCCATTCAGATAGGGCAGGTAGCTCTCGGAGAAGATAGCGACTTTCACGGTGTCTCGTCCGCCTCCTCCGAGACAGATTGATTAGCGTTGCGATTGCCTGTGGGGCGTCGGAGCGCTTGCTCTTCCAAGAATGCCACCACATCCGACAGGCGGAACCGACGCTGATTGCCCTCCGTGCGGAAGTGCCTGAGCCAGCCTCGGTCGGTGTAGCGTCGTATTGTGGCAGGACAGACCCCTAGCAGGCGCGCCACTTCCTCCAAAGTCAACACAGGGTCGGTCAAACGCGCAATCAGTTCCTCACGGCTCTCCCGAATGCGCGCAGGGTAATATCGGCGCGTGACGCTGTCGTCTGTCCACTCTGCCAGATAGCGCAGATATTGGGGCAGTTTCGCCCAGACCTCGTCGGCTTCAGGAGGCACAATCTGTTCGGGGTCGACCTTGCGACGACGCTTGCGTTTGCGCAGGCGCGGACCGTCCTCATGAGGCGATCCCATCTCGACCACCGCCTGACTCTCTTGAACAGACACTTCGTGTTGGGGTTCGGGTTCGCTCGGTAGCCCCAGCTCCTCACGCAGGAACGGCAAAAACTCCAAAATGCTGGGCACGCGTATCGAAAGCGAAGCGGGCGACGAAACCTTTTGGGGCGCAGAGGATATCGGTTCGGGAGAAACGGCAGTGGGGGGCGGGGCAACAACAGGTTCAGAGCGGACTGGCTCTGGTGTGGGGGCGGATGATTCGATGGCAGTTTGGGAGGGGGGTTGCTCAACGGCGGGCGCGGACGCCGACTCGTCAGGTGGAGGATTTTGGGTTTGTGGTGTCTCCTCCACAAACTGCGACTCCAGATGTCGATACCAATCGCTCCAACTCAGCCGTGGCATAGTGCGCCTATATTGTACCTTTCAAATGCGAAACGGCTCAGGAGACCCTCCCGAGCCGTTCAAGGAGCGTGCTGATTTTTACGGGAGATGCTCTGCCAAAAGCCGATGGAAGTGATGCACACCCTGCTCACGGGTGGGCGAGTAGCGTCCTCTGTCGTACAGGCGCGAGCGTACTCCGCGCTGGGTTGCCTCTACGACCGCCTCATCCTCGCGCTCAACGCGGTCTAACTCTGCGCCCGCGCCCGAATGGAGCCGTTCGGCACGCCACACATAGCTCAGGAACGACACGCGGGTCAAATCCACCCCTAACGGCTTGACTACATTGATAGACAGTCCCCAAGGATAGAAGTTGAACATCAGATTCGGAAAGAGCCAGAAGTAGTAAGCCGCTATCGCCTGACCATAATCGGGCGAGTCAGGCGGCAGTTCAAAGCAGTCCTCACCGCCTTTGGCAATCCCGACCTGGAGACTGCTATAGCGGAATAGTTCCGTGCGATAACTGCCGTAGTCCAGCGCTTCGTTCAGACTGGGGTGTACGAACGGGATATGGAACCCCTCTAAGTAGTTGTCGCAATACAACGCCCAGTTCGCCCTGACCAAGTAATCCCTTGAACGCGCAGGGTCGTATCGGAACTCGTGTAATGGGAGCCACCCGACTCGCTCCTGCATTGGGGCAATGAACGCTTCAAAAGGGCACATCGGCTTCAGCGATGCAAAGATGAACTTCCCCCATACGCCGAACGGCACTTCGGGCAGGTTGTCCTTCTCGCTGGGGAAACCGCACACGCCTTCAAACTCAGGCATATGCTGAAACTTGCCATCCAGCCCGAAGCGTCGCCCATGATACCGACAGCGTAGGTAGCGCTCGTTGCCTGGCGTTTCCACCACCAGATTGCCACGATGAGTGCAAACATTAGAAAGGCAGTGGAGTTGGTCGTGCATATCACGGGTGAGCAACAGAGGCTCTTCTAACGAGCCTTCAAGGAGTGTGAAGGGGAACACCGTGCCTGGTATTCGTACCGAGTCTGTGTCGGCGACAAACTGCCACGAGGTTAGAAAGACGCGTTCTAGGAGGTGCTGATACAGTTGAGGGTCAGTGTATACTTGTGCGGGAAGCGTCCACGCTTCCTCGATCGACTTGTCTATCTCAAATGGCATACACGCCTCCTTCTTGTGCCAAAAGGAGTTTATTTGGAATGGAGACGCTTTCTGGCGTCTCCATTCACCAAGAGAGATTTTCAATCCGGGCACCGACCTATTTTCCCACTCCGTTGCCAGAGCAGTATCTTCGGCGCTGGAGGGCTTAACTGCCGTGTTCGGGATGGGAACGGGTGTTTCCCCTCCGCTATGGGCACCCGGATTGAAACCGAGATCCTTCACCTCTTGAGAGGGAAAGCCTCCCTCTCAGGAGGTGAGCGACAATTGGAACTGGAGGTACACCGGAAGAGCGCTTCTTTAGGCAAGCCCTCGGTCTATTAGTACGGCTCAGCTCAACGCATTACTGCGCTTACACCCGCCGCCTATCAACCCAGTCATCTACTGGGGACCTTACTCCGTTAACCGGATGGGAGACCTTATCTTGGGGTGGGCTTGGCGCTTAGATGCTTTCAGCGCTTATCCCTTCCCGACATGGCTACCCAGCGTCTGCTCCTGGCGGAACAACTGGTACACCAGAGGTCAGTCCAGCCCGGTCCTCTCGTACTAGGGCCAGCTCCCCTCAAGTCTCCTACGCCTGCGGTGGATAGGGACCGACAATCTGTTACTTTCGGCGTCTGCAGACGCCTACTGACCTCACGCTGAGCGTGAGGCGGGTAAGCCTTTCGACTTACCTCTGCATGTCGCCATGCAGTTCGGACTGTATCTTCACCCTTGGCTACTTCAGGGTGTTCGGCGTACAGTCTCTGAGGGTTCCAGATGAGTGAGGATGTTTGTAATATCGATTTTACGATACGCGCCCCCACTGTTCATACTCATCGCAATATGTAGGATTTCCGCAAAACCACTACAGGTACGATGAGCTCCTTCAGCGAGCTTGCGCACAATCGTGGCAAACTTCTCAAAATCTTGGCGTTTTGAGGTTCGTAGTGGGTAGCGTTCGAAGAAAGGTATTACCTTCTTCAGAAGGTCTTGACGCGACCTTACTACAAACACCCAAGTTCTATCGCTCAGATTATGACGGTTATTCGGCTTGAGATAGCCACACTGCAAAGTCTCCCTTATCAACTCCAGCACCTGAATATTACGCTCGTGCTGAGAGATGTGGAGCTCTGGGATAACTTGCCACCCAAGCCGAGTAGAGGGATTCTTCTGTATCGCAACATGGAAGCTTCCCTCACCGTCAACGAATCCTGCGATGTAGTAGCCAAGACACTCATCTGACCTTCCCTGCTGATTGCCTGCACCTGTCGCATTGTCACTCATGATATGAAATTATATCACGAGTAGCGCAGGATACTCACCAGGCTTCCCAGCATATAGCCGAATTTATAGACAGCACGGACACATACTGTCTCACGACGTTCTGAACCCAGCTCGCGTGCCGCTTTAATGGGTGAACCCCCCAACCCTTGGGACCTTGTTCAGCCCCAGGATGCGACGCATGTTTCCCCACTGTTTCCAGTGGCATAGACTATCTCATCACCTTGACCATCGCCTGTCAAGGGTCCGGCGTCTGATGGTTGCGATAGATTTGGAGCGGTGCTCCAGCACAACCATCTCAGGCTATCGCCTTCAGTCGTTACGGGGTCAAAGGAGTTTATATTCCATACACGGAGGTACACAGAGATTGTGTGATAAGCGCGATGCCATCGCTGTGTACCATGCTACTGAGCCGAAGGCTCCTGCAGCATTTTCAACTCCTCGACTTCCCACGGGATTACCCTCAGTCGTCATGGGGGACTGACCGGAGGGCTTCCCCGTTATAAGCCGGATTTTACCCAAGGCGTTTCCGCTTTGGGGGCCCTACATTTGAGCCGACATCGAGGTGCCAAACCCCGCCGTCGCTGTGGACGCTCGGGCAGGATCAGCCTGTTATCCCCGGGGTAGCTTTTATCCGATGAACCCTGGCGTGCCCACGCACAGCCAGAGGGTCACTAGGCCCTGCTTTCGCATCTGCTCGACCCGTTGGTCTCACAGTTAAGCCCGCTTGTGCCCTTGCACTCGACGCGCGATTTCCGACCGCGCTGAGCGGACCTTTGGACACCTCCGTTACCTTTTAGGCAATTCCGTTCGTCCAGCCTTCGGCAGTTTATAGCGCATTTCGGGAATCAGATGGGCATCGGTCAGCTCGAGGAACCGCTCCAACGAGCGTCCACGTATCACCACCTGATACCCTTCCGATTGACGACGCAGAGAGGTCTCCAGCCCAAACTGCTCGGTGAGCACTTGAGCTAAGCGCGCCACCTCGCCCTGACTGAAACCTTGGGTGTTCAAGAGGATAGCTCGGGACTGCTTGTCTTTGAGAGAGCCATCGTCCATGAACCAATAGGCTAAGCCTCTGGGTTTCAGCAAGCGATGGATGAGCGCGGGGACGACCTTGCGTCCTTCGCTATAGAACTGCTTTGCATAAAAGCGGAAGGCACCGTGGCTCACCGTCTGAAACCACCAGTTGCCGTTAGGCTTCTGTTTAGGTGGTGTGAGAACCCACTCTTTGAAGAGTGAGTAGAGATGCTGAACATAGGCTTCCTTCTGGGCACCTTGTTCGACCTTAAGCCGATAGGTGCGTCCTCGATTTTGGGTTTCGAGGTGGGCATCGCCCAGAAGTAGTCCTACCAACACCTCACGCTGACTGCGCGTGAGTTTCAGCGTCTGCTTATACTCTTCGATGGCGTGGGAATGAGCCATGCTAATGCCCTCCTATAGGTTGCTGGACGCCTCTGATGAGGCTTCCGATCGCTCGGAAGTTCAGACTGTCTCACCATCCAGGCAGGGTGGATGCTCGGCGTACAGTCGTTGAGGGGTCACGAAGACTTCCCTGCTGATTGTCCGCACCAGACGCATTTTCAGTGATGGGTGCCACTAGCGCTGGATTCTACACCCCTTCCTCAGGTCACGGAGGTAACCTTGAGTGAGGGGACGGACTTCCCAGCATATAGCCGAGTTTGCCTCTGATGTTGCCATCAGAGCGCCCCACTTTTGAGGCGACCGCCCCAGTCAAACTACCCGCCTAAGACTGTCTCCGAACCGGATAACGGCTCGGGTTAGCATTCCAGTATTCCAAGGGTGGTGTTCCATTGGCGCCGAAGCTCCCACCTACGCTCTACATGAAATACCGAAATGCAATCTCAAGCTGTAGTAAAGCTCCACGGGGTCTTTCCGTCCTACCGCAGGTAACCCGCATCTTCACGGGTGCTACAGTTTCACCGAGTGTCCCGCTGAGACAGTGGCCCAGTCGTTACGCTTTTCGTGCGGGTCGCAATTTACGCGACAAGGAATTTCGCTTATAATCTTACTCGGTTCCATTCCGAGCGAGCTTCCACCTTGTCATAGAAGCTCCTGCATGTCGCCATGCAGATGGGACCATCTCTTCACCTCTTCACTGAGGTGTCCGGCGTATGGTCTCTGAGGATTCTAATCCTTGCCAGCCGGCTCTTCCGCCTATTCATCGTCTCCGCAATCTGCGCGATGGCTTCCAATCCTTCTCCAGTAAGGTGGAGATTATCAGCCATCATGCGGACACAGTGAGCAAACTTCTCAAACTCTTCCCGTTTAGCGGTGCGAAGCGGATTCGCCTCGAAGAACGGGATAATAAGATTGAGAAGGTCACTGCGCTTGCGGACGACATAGCGGTACAGGGTTTCACGATGGTTATCGTGCCGCCGATTGCGTATCAGTTGCCCTACTCCAAAGAAGGCTTTTAGCCTCTCAAGAGCAGGAAGACTACGCTCACCCTGCGTCACAGAGAACTCGTGAAACACCTGTATTCCGGTTTTGTAGCCAGTTCGGTTGCTTCTTCGTGGCTGTTTGACAAAGCCTATTGAGAAACAGCCTTCTCCATCCACAAAACCGACGACCCAGCCAGTCAGAATTAGCCTTTCCTGCTGGTTGTCCGCACCAGTCGGATTGTTACTCACAGGGTTGAAGTTCGGTTTTTGGAACCCATTTCCTGCAAGTACCGCTGGATACTCGGGTTTTCCAGCATATAGCCGAATGCACACCTTGTGGTTACCCACAAGGGGGGCAGCGAAACTACCATAGGCAGTTACCCCCTATGTCGCCATAGGGACTGGACCATATCTTCACTCCGCGTTGTGCGAAGTGTCTGGCGTATGGTCTCTGAGGATTCTCGCTAATACCTCGTGCAACGGTCTTAGCCGTTGCTTCCCCTTTGCGGCTGGATTCATCGCATACGCCTTCTCGACGATGCGTGCCAGTCCTTCAGGGGTCCGATGGGCTCCTGCGTTCATCAGCTCCAAGATTTCGCGAAATCGGTAAAAGGTTTCGCGTTTAGCTTGAGAGCCGAATGGAACAACATAGGTCTCGAAGAAGGGCACCACCTTTTCCCAGAGGCTTCGTCTGCAGTGAATAGCATAGACGAGGCAGTTTTTGCTTCCGGGTTTTGGGTAGATGCGCCCTGTTTGGAAGACCTGCCGTGCCAGTTCCAGCACTTCCCTTCCGCTCTGGTGTTGCACCAGATGGAATTCGGGATCCACATAGTAGCCGTATCGGCTGGTTTCGTGGTGCTTGATACTGACAAGCAGAGAGCCTTCCCCTTCGATAAACCCTGCAAGGAACCATTTTGCGGCTTCGGTCTTAGCGAGTCTTTCCTGCTGATTGGCTCCACCCATCGCGTTGTCACCTCCTCGGTAGCGTGGGATACACGAGCTGTTCCAGCATATAGCCAGATTTTACAACGGCCCTGTTACGAACCGTTAGAGTTACGGCCGGCATTCACCCGGGCTTCAGTTCGGGGCTGCACCTTGCGGCTGACCCCTCCCCTTAACCTACGGGCATTGGCCAAGCGTCGCCCCCTATACGTCGGGTTACCCCTTAGCAGAGAGCTGTGTTTTTGGTAAACAGTCGCCGGGCCCTCTTTGCTGCGACCTCCTTGCGGAGGCACCCCTTCTCCCGAAGTTACGGGGTCAATTTGCCGAGTTCCTTAGCGGGACTTCTCTCGCGCGCCTGAGGCTCCTCGCCTCACCTACCTGTGTCGGTTTGCGGTACGGTCAGATGACTTCAACGCGACGCAGCTTTTCTCGGCTCCAGTTGAGGTCGCTTCGTTCACCCGAAGGATCCCTTCGTCCCTTGCGGGAACGCGGCCTTCCAACTCCGCGCCCGACCTCGCGTGAAGCGTCCCTGCTTTGCTCCGTCATCTGGGGTGGGAATGTTGACCCACTGCCCTTCGCCTACGGCTTTTCGCCCTCGACTTAGGACCGCCTAACCTTCAGCGGACGAACCTGCCTGAAGAAACCTTAGGTTTTCGGCGGACAGGATTCTCACCTGTCTTCTCGCTACTCGTGCCGGCATTCTCACTTCTGTACGCTCCAGCGGTGCTTGCGCTCCACCTTCACTGCATACAGAACGCTCCCCTACCGCTCCGTCCGAAGACGAAGCCCGCCGCTTCGGTGACGAGCTTGAGCCCCCTTACATTATCGGCGCAGGGTCACATTCGACCAGTCAGCTATTACGCACTGTTTAAAGGATGGCTGCTTCTAAGCCAACCTCCTGGTTGTTTACGCGACCCTACATCCTTTAACACTTAGCTCGTGCTTAGGGACCTTAGCGGGCGGTCTGGGCTATTGCCCTTTTGACAACGGCGCTCATCCGTCGCTGTCTCACTCCCACGCTTCCTGCTATGCCATTCGGAGTTTGGTTGGGTTCAGTAACCTGGTAGGGCCCCTAGCCCATCCAGTGGCTCTACCTGCATAGCATAGCGCGTGAGGCTGCACCTCAATGCATTTCGGGGAGAACCAGCTATCTCCGCGCTCGATTGGCATTTCACCACACTACCCCCAGTTCCTCCGAGCCCTTTTCAACGGACACCGGTTCGGGCCTCCACCGTGTGTTACCACGGCTTCACCCTGACCAGGGGTAGATCGCGCGGTTTCGGGTCTACGCCCAGCGACTCAGTCGCCCTGTAAGGACTCGCTTTCGCTGCGGCTCCGTGCTTGAGGCACTTAACCTTGCCACTGAGCGTAACTCGCCGGCTCATTCTGCAAAAGGCACGCCGTTAGGCTGTTCCCCTTGCGGGGCATAGCCCTCCGACTGCTTGTAAGCGCACGGTTTCAGGTTCTTTTCACTCCCCTTCCGGGGTGCTTTTCACCTTTCCCTCACGGTACTGGTTGCACTATCGGTAGCAAGGAGTATTTAGCCTTACCCGGTGGTCCGGGCGGATTCGCACAGGGCTCCTCTTATCCCGTGCTACTCGGGATTCTGGCGGGTTGAAGGCACTTTTCGCATACGGGGCTCTCACCCGCTATGGCGTGCTGTTCCAAGCAACTTCTGCTAAGCGCTTCAATCCCGTGTGCCAGTCCCACGACCCCAAGCGTGCACGCACGCTTGGTTTAGGCTGTTCCCCGTTCGCTCGCCACTACTGAGGGAATCCCATTCGGTTTCTTTTCCTCTGGGTACTGAGATGTTTCAGTTCCCCAGGTTCCCTCCACACCGCCTATGGGTTCAGCGGTGGGTGACCACCCTTGCCGGTGGCCGGGTTCTCCCATTCGGGGATCCACGGGTCAACGCCTGTTTGCGGCTCACCGTGGCTTATCGCAGCTTACCACGCCCTTCATCGGCTCCTTGCTCCTAGGCATCCACCGTGCGCCCTTAGTAGCTTGCCTTAAGCGCGCTTCTCGGTGTACTCCAGTCCAATTGTCAAGGTAAATCGTGTTGGGTCCGTTGCCCTTAGGTTGGGAACTGCAAGCCCAACCGTTAGCGTCCCGTAGGGCGCTAAGGGTTAGGCTCGTTGTTTTGGTGGAGGCGACCGGATTTGAACCGGTGACCCCCTGCGTGCAAAGCAGGTGCTCTCCCGCTGAGCTACGCCCCCACTGGTGGGCGCGATTGGATTCGAACCAATGACCTCACCCTTATCAGGGGTGCGCTCTAACCGACTGAGCTACGCGCCCGAATTCCCTCAAAACCAGGCAGGCAGTGCTTGCGAGCGACTCCGTTTAAAGGAGGTGATCCAGCCGCACCTTCCGGTACGGCTACCTTGTTACGACTTAGTCCCCCTCACCAGCCACACCTTCGGCGGCTCCCTCCCTTGCGGGTTAGGCGACCGACTTCGGGTGCAACCGATTCGGGTGACTTGACGGGCGGTGTGTACAAAGCCCGGGAACGTATTCACGGTGGTATGGCTGACCCACCGTTACTAGCGATTCCGCGTTCACGCAGGCGAGTTGCAGCCTGCGATCCCAACTGAGGGTGGTTTTTTGGGATTCGCTCCCGCTCGCGCGTTCGCTGCCCTTTGTGCCACCCATTGTAGCATGTGTGAAGCCCTGGACGTAACCGCCATGCTGACTTGACGTCATCCCCACCTTCCTCCGTGTTGACCACGGCAGTCTCCTCAGAGTGCCCGGCATGACCCGCTGGCAACAGAGGACAAGGGTTGCGCTCGTTGCGGGACTTAACCCAACACCTCACGGCACGAGCTGACGACAGCCATGCAACCGGTGTCCACGAGTTCTCGGGTTTCCCCTTGAAGGGCATCTGTTTCCAGACACTTTCCCGTGGATGTCAAGCCCAGGTAAGGTTCTTCGGTTAGTATCGAATTAATCCACATGCTCCACCGCTTGTGCGGGCTCCCGTCAATTCCTTTGAGTTTCAACCTTGCGGCCGTACTCCTCAGGCGGGGTGCTTAATGCGTTAGCTTCGGCGCTGAAGATTAATTCCCCAACACCTAGCACCCATCGTTTAGGGCTGGGACTACAGGGGTATCTAATCCCTTTCGCTCCCCCAGCTTTCGCACCTCAGCGTCAGAAGCAGGCCAGAGATCCGCCTTCGCCACTGGTGTTCCTCCCGATATCAATGCATTTCACCGCTACACCGGGAATTCCAATCTCCTCTCCTGCCCTCTAGCTCCGCAGTATCTGGTGCAGCCTCTCGGTTGAGCCGTGAGATTTCACACCAGACTTACGGAGCCGCCTACGTGCGCTTTACGCCCAGTGAATCCGGGCAACGCTCGCCCCCTACGTATTACCGCGGCTGCTGGCACGTAGTTAGCCGGGGCTTTTTCTGTGGGTACCGTCTGAATTCGTCCCCACTAAAAGGAGTTTACACCCCGAAGGGCTTCGTCCTCCACGCGGCGTCGCTGGGTCAGGCTTTCGCCCATTGCCCAAAATTCCCGACTGCTGCCTCCCGTAGGAGTGGGGCCCGTGTCTCAGTGCCCCTCGGGCCGATCGTCCTCTCAGACCGGCTACCCGTCGTCGGCTTGGTGAGCCGTTACCTCACCAACTACCTGATAGGCCGCGGGCCCATCCCAAAGCGGAAACCCGTTTAGACCCTCTCGCCGAAGCGAAACGGTCCACATCCGGTATTAGCCGGAGTTTCCCCCGGTTGTCCCAGTCTTTGGGGCAGGTTACCCACGTGTTACTCCGCCGTTCGCCGCTCTAGGCAGTCCCGAAGGACTGCTTACCGCTCGACTTGCATGTCTAAGGCACGCCGCCAGCGTTCGCCCTGAGCCAGGATCAAACTCTCCGTCGGAAAACGCTTTCCTGCCAAACGGCAGGTTTGTTTTCGATCGAAGAATTGACTGAGCTCTCGCAAAGCGTTCTTACCTGCCTGGTTTTCAAGGAACAATCGCGCCGACGCTCCCGTTGGATTTCGTCGGCGAGTCTGATTATACCACATTTCGGGCGCGCATGTCAAGCCTTTTGCTCGCACGCACACGAATTGGGTTTCAAGGTACTTTCCAGACCCTGCAAGGAACTCTGCCTTTGCAGGCGGATTATAGAATACCCCATCGGAATTCGCTTTGTCAAGGGGTTAACCCCCCAATTAGGGCAAATTCCCCCCAAATTCAGGGGTTCGAGACCCCCGTATGTCCAAAACCACCCGCCCCGCGCTCCGATTCGGGCAACTCCGCTTCAGTCGGAACCCATTCCACAACCGCAATCGGCGCCACCACCAACTGGGCAATCCGATCACCACGCTGGATTGTGAACGGCTCCTGACCCCAATTGATTAGGATTACTCCTATCTCGCCCCGATAGTCGCTGTCGATCGTGCCAGGGCTATTGACCATTCCTATCCCGTGTCGTAGTGCCAGCCCACTGCGCGGGCGCACCTGCGCCTCGTAGCCCTCGGGCAAGGCAATCTTGAGACCCGTCGGGATCAGGGCGCGCTCGCCAGGCTGGAGGGTAATCGGTTCTGAGACCGCCGCATATAAATCCATCCCTGCCGAGCCGGGGGTCTTATAGCTCGGCAGGGGCAGGTCTAACGCGCTGGGGTCGCGCCACACCATCACGCGGACGCGATTCATTTTTCGACCTGTTCTTCACCAGTCTTCACTGCGGGCGGAATCTTAGGCAGGCGTACATAGAAGGTCGAGCCAACGCCAACCTCACTCTCAACCCAGATTTGCCCACCGTGAATCGCTTCCACAAGGTGCTTCACCAAATACAACCCCAAGCCCGTACCATACTGCTTGCGTGTATCGGTGTTGTCCACGCGGTGGAACTTTTCGAACACCTTGGTTAAGTGCTCCTTCGGGATACCCATCCCTTGGTCGGAGACATAGAAGATGATGTGGTCAGCGTCTTCCTCCCAACCCTTGACGCGGATTTCGCCCCCGTTGGGCGAGTACTTAATCGCGTTGCTCAAAAGGTTCGTAAGAATCTGATCCACTTTATCCTCGTCGGCGATGATTTCGGGCAGGTCCTCAGGTACTTCGTGGATAATCGTGTGCCGATTGGTCGCCTGACGCTGAATCATGACCACCTTCTGCGACAGTTTGTAGAAGTTGACCTGCTTGTAGACAGGCTTGAGCGATTCGCCTGCCTCGATTCGGGCAATGTTCAGCAGGTCGTTGATGAGGCGTGTCAGGCGGTCGGTCTCCTGGTCGATAATCGAGTAGAACTCGCGTCGCTCTTCAGGTGGGAAGGCGTCGTCGGAGTCCATCAGCAGGGTGGAGATGAAGCCTTTGATCGCAGTCAGTGGTGTGCGGAGCTCGTGCGAGACGGTCGCCACAAACGCCGACTTCATTCGCTCCAAGTTGCGGATGTCGGTGATGTCGTTGAAAATCATCACCGTACCCATCGGCTTCTGGTCTTCCCCGCGCACGATAGCGTTCTGCACTTGGTAGATATGCTCTTTGTTGTCGATCTGGACGGTGATTTCGACCAGTTCGCCTTCCTTCTCTTGCTCCAGCGCCTGTTGAATCATCTGGCGGATAGTGTCGTTGGGGATAACCTCTTGGTAGGGTTTGCCCAGCACATCGGGTCCCAGCCCGAACACGCGTCGGGCGGCGGCGTTCATCTGATTGATGCGCCCGTTCTGGTTGATGAGCAAAAGCCCTGCGCGCAGGCTCTCGATGGTATGCACCAGCTCTTCCTTCTCTTCCAGAATCGCTTGGTACAGGCGCATCCCAGCAATCACGGCTGCGGCGTTGCGCGACATTCGTTCCAGCAGGCGCACATCTTCGTCAATAAAGTGTCCGCCCCGTTGCTTATTAAAAACATGAAGCACGCCGATGGTCTGGCGGTCGATGACGCGGTTTTCTTCGTCGCGCTTTTCTAAGATGAGGGGCACGCAGACCAGGTTGCGGATGTGGAGCATTGCCACATGCTCCTTTGTGGTGCGCGGGTCAGTGACGGCGTCGTGCACGATAATCGGCTTGCCCTCTCGGAACACTTCGCCCGAAACGCCCTGAGTGGCACGGACGCGCAGGAGTTTTATCTCATCGTCGGTCAGGTTGAAGGCGGGAGGATAGGCGCGCAGTTCGCCCTCTTCGGGGTCATAGAGCATAAAGACGACCTTCTCGGCTTGCAAGATGGCTCCAATCTGGCGCACAAGCCGTCGTAGGGTCGCTTCGTAGTTCGCCGGGTTCGCTACTTCGGCGGTGACCACTTCAGGCGTGCCCGATTGTTTTGTTCCCGCCCCGTTTCGGGCTTGGCTCTCCAGCTCCTGAACTCGCTGGAGGGTGCGTTCGTACTCTGTTTTGACCTGGTTGTATTGCTTCAAAAGTTCACGGTAGGCTTGCTCCCAGTTCATCGCTCATCCTCGCTATCTATATAAGTGCTATAGGGTAGGACAATTATAGCACATTCAAGGTTCCCGCAGGTATCCGTATCGTTCTCAGGATTTTGACGGGGTTGTCTCCGTTCTGTTCTGAGCGTATCCATCCAACAGCGGTCGAATGAGTTCCATCGGGATAGGGAACACGACTGTCGAGTTGCGCTCGGTAGCAATCTCGGTCAGGGTCTGCAGGTAGCGCAGTTGGAGGGCGGACGGTTGCTGAGCAATCATGTTCGCCGCTTGCACCAGTTTTTCTGCCGCTTGGTATTCACCTTCGGCGGCGATAATCTTCGCGCGTCGCTCACGCTCACTCTCGGCTTGGCGGGCGAGGGCGCGCTTCATCTCCTCTGGCAGGGTCACATCGCGCACCTCCACGCTGGTGACCTTCACCCCGAACGCTTCGGTCTGCTCGTCGATAATCGACTGGAGTTGCTGATTAATCTTATCGCGTCGGGCGAGCAGGTCGTCCAGTTCTGCCTGACCGATGACGCTGCGCAAAGTGGTCTGGGCAATCAGGCTGGCGGTCTGGATATAGTCGGTAATCTGAACCACCGCATCTTTCGGGTCCATCACCTTGAATAGCACCACGGCGTCGACACTCACCGACACATTGTCTTTCGTAATCGCCTCTTGTCGGGGCACATTCATCGTCACGATGCGTGTATCCACGATTCGGGCGGTATCGATAATCGGGATGAGGACGATGAGCCCAGGTCCTTTGACCGCTTGGAACCGTCCCAATCGCAACACGACCGCTCGCTCCCACTCGGGTAGCACGCGCAAAGCGGCGCGCAAAAACACGATGAAAAACAAAATCGCTGCCGTTGCAACCGTTGTCAGTGGGTTGTCGAAAAAGTTGCCCATAGAACCTCCTTATCTACAGTATACCTGGGGGCTTGGAGGGGTTGGGCAGGCTCCCCCGTGTTGGGAGAGCCTGTTTGAGGGTCTAACGAATGCGGTCGGCGACCACTCGGCGCACAATCGCGCCTGCCACCAGCCGTGAAGAGAGTTGATAGGAACCAGACTGCAGATTCTGGCGCACCGCCTCCACGCGCTCCGCCCGCACATCAGGCGTGCGTGCCAGTTCGCGTGCCAGCTCTAAAGCAAGGCGTAGGTCTTTCTCTGGTGTTGGAGGAACAGGTTCAGGAACATGCTCCCGAACCACTGCTTTCTGGCGATACGCCACGGCGACCTTCCGCACTTCATCCAACGAGATTTGCATAATGAGCCTCCTTAGTCTTGCTGTATTTAGCAAGCCGGAGGTCAGGCAACCCGGCTATCTGCCGTTCGGCAGACCCGTGGCTTTGCGTCCCTACATCACTGCAGGTTTGCCTTTTTTACTGCCTCGGCTTACGCCTATGCCTGATTATCGGCAGGTCACTTCAAAATCTGGAGTCCCCACTTGGGGAATTTGCCCTCGCTTTTGCCCTGCATAGGATTATAGCACAAATCCGCTCATTCCTGCTCGTTTTTCTCGTGGGCAAGGGCGATACAGCCGAACCCTTGTGAGTTTTTTGCGCCCAGCCCCGCCGAGAACGCCATCTGGAAATGTTCGGATGGGAGGCAAAGCTCATACAGCCCACTCCACGCCTTAACGACGGTCTCTTTGTAGTAGACGATGTGCAGGTTGCGGGTGCTCACTCGGTAGGGTTTGATGGACGCGCCTTCCATCGGGATTTCGCGCTCGTACCACCGATTGACCTTGCGCTGGAGGTTCTGCAGGAGTTGTTGCTCGAACTCCGCCTCCTGAGGCGCATAGTAGTAGGTCTTTTTCTTGCCGTTGGCGCCTTCAAAGGTACTATAGACGGTAATCGGCGAGAGTGTGCGCACGATAACCCGTTCGGCATAGGTCGGCTCAGGTTCCACATAGACATGTTTCACGCGTGCCCGCTGACTATGGAACTGTACCGTCGGCGTATCCAGCAGATGCAACACCAGCGATTCCAGAAACGCGTGCATCATCGAGGCGACCACCAAGCGCACCGTGCCCTCAAAGTAGAGATAGTCCCCCTCGGCGCGGTAGTCGCCCATCAGGCGCGAGAAGGTGAAATATTTCAGCTGACGCTTGCCCACAGGGTAGCCCTCGTCGTGGATTCGGGTGGCTAACACCTCATCCAGATAGTAGTAGATGAGTCCCTGCACGATGGCGTTGTAGTGCTTCGGCACGCGCAAAGTTGACCCTTCAGGCTCCAACAAAATCCGAATACGCATCGCTAACTCACCGAAATTGTCGTATTAGCCTCAAAATCGGGCTTTTGAGGCGAGTTCGCAGTGGAAGGTTCGATGGCAATCTCATCAAACGGCTCACGCCAAACCCGAATCTGACCTTCCTTCCAGCCGTTGGGCGGTTCCAGCAGGTGGATGATAGCTTCGTAATGGACATACCGCTCCTCCTTGTTCAGCTGAGGAGGCGAGATGACAACTTGAGGCGCCTTAAACTTGAGTTGCGTGTTCTCTGCCATCTGCATCCCAATCTGTTGGGCGAGCGGGCGTATGTCGCTTTCATTCGCCAAATACGCCTTCTCACAACGCATCACCTCCTGCCCACTGTAGTAGAAATGCACGGTGAGACGATTGGGCAGGTACTCTTGCCACTCCCGACGCAGTTGCGTGTACAAAACATAGACCGCAGTGCCCAGCGTCAGCAGAGTCAGAAACGGCTCGAACCATTCCCACCAACCCGTTTGATAGCGCAAGAGAATGAACAGACCGACAATTGCCACGCCAATCCCTACCAGCACTCTTGAGCGTATCTGCTGGAAGGCGAATCTCCAGAACGGCAGAGGCGTTTCGCCTATCTCCTTTGAGGAAATGTGCCTACTCAGGACCTATCACCTCCGCTGCAGGAACGAACTGATCCTTTGGGTAATCACTTTTTCGGACGCCTCTGGCAAGCAAGCGTTCGTAGGTTTCGTCGCTGTGGCGGGCTAACTCGCACACATAGACCTTATCGCCCTCCTCGAAGTAGAGCGCGCGCTCATCACGGTGTCCTTGAGGATAGGCAAGGCAATCGGTGTTGGTTTTCGGTTCCGATTGGGAGCGACGCAGTTCGGCATTAGCCAGTCGCTGAAGGAGTCGCTTGAATATTTCGCGAACCGATGGCTCGGCTTTGCGATAGATTTCTAAGGCTGAGGGCGAGAGGTAAACATTCCCGATGGGGGCGTACTTGATTTTTTCACGATACGCCTGATAGAACGCCTCGCCCACTGGGGAGAGAAATGTGTAGCCTTCCTCCTCTGCGAGAAGCATCGTGATGCGCTCTCTGTCCTCGCCCAGCGATTTGAGTCGGTTATCGACCTCCGATTTGGGGCGCAGGTCGGCTTCGATCCACTCAAAGAACTCCTCGTGGTCCGCAATCAGCGAGAAGTCCCAGCCGATGGGCGTGGCAAGAAGGGTAATAACATTCTCAAAATCCTCGTGGATATAGTAGATAGGCACTCTGAAGAGCAGACCGACAATCGCAGCGTAGGCAATCTCTGGCTTGAACCCGCCCGTGGCGTTGATGACCACCTCGTGTTGCCTCTTACGCGCCTCTTCAATCTGCTGTGCGAGGATATTGACCAGCGAGCGCAGTCCGCGATTTCGGAACTTCTTTTCGGTGTAGTCTAAGTCGGGCACTTCCACGCTCTCCGCTTGATAACCCTCGTTCGTATAGTGTCTTCTTAGCAGTTCAGCGCAGCGTTTGCCCTCTTCGGTATGGGAGTGGATGAAGACAATCCGGTCGCCCTTCTGCAAGATACGGCTCAGCGAGTTGATCTCAGCGCCAGCATCTTTGGGTTCAGCTGTGCGCAGGTAGTTTGCAATTTGCTCGTCGGTTGCTTCGTTCACTCCGAGTTTTCCCCTTGCTTTGCCTATCAATGATGTGCCGACAGTTGCAATAATCGTTCGCATGGTTTCACCTCTTTATTCCTTCGGAATGATGCTTTTGATTGTACGCTGATTGCCGAGAGTCTCCACCTCGACATCAGCGACAATTCGGCGTTTCTCCTTGAGTTGCTGTTGTGCCGATTCGGGCAGGCAGGCGAATAACTGCTGTGCGGAAGTTCCTGAAGCGGTGGCTGTTATACTACCATGTTGGGCGCGTAGTTCTCCAGTACCAGGATTTCGCGTCACCTGCACACTCTCCCATCGCTCGAACTGGGCGGACAGACCCGTTTCTGATTGCTGGGCAGAGGGGCTGCCTTCCCGAACGAACTCCATCCGCCCATATCCGCTGGAGGTTTTCGCGCCAATACCCAGTTCCATGAGCGCGTGCTCCAGTATCGTGAAGCCCGCCTCCACCCACTCCTTCGGTCCGCCCAGCGCAATCAAGAACTTGCCCTTCACCGAGAGGAAGGGCACAGGATTCGGCGAGTCCCAGTCGGCAGGGGGGCTATTCCCATCGCCATAGTACTCCTTATGATGCACCGTCATCACATCGGGGTGGAGTTTGAACTGATTCGGGAGGGGCAGAGCGTCATAGAAAGTGACAATCCCCGCGTAGGTGGTGTCGCCAAACATCCAGCGGTGGGCGTCGCTCCCAATCTTCCACTTTTCTGTGAGGTGTTGGTTCGCATAGTGGGCACACACCCCCTTGAGCGCACTGCCCGGAATGGTGGGCACGCCGAAAGTGTGGTGCAGGGTGATAAAGGTCTCCAGCACGCTCTCCGCGCCAAGCCCGACCACCATCCGACCTTGAGTCTCGGCAATGCGCGTGTGCGCACCCAGCTCGTCTTCTAAAACCTTCTTCCACCGCTCGAACCAGCTCGTGTAGAGGGGAGGCATTTTGATATCGGAGACCTCTTCCACTAACTTTCGTCGGCTCTCGGTATCCTCTCGGTCGAGGGAGCGAATGTACTTATCCAACCACAGCCCGGCGTGGGTGTCGGACTGCTTGCTTAAATTTTCCAGTTCCCTGCGTCGGCTAATTTTGGTCATTTCCTCCCTCATCGCCTGCCTCAACTCCCAGTACCGACTCGGCGAACCGACGATACCAGACCAGTGCGTCCAGCACCTTGCGCGTGAGAATGATGTACTCTGGGAGAGACGCCTCTCGGCTTCGTTTGAGCAGTTCCTCGCTCGTCTGGAACCCGACGGTTTCTGCAAGGTGGTTCAGGAGCATCTTTTGCTCATCAGTACCCCTCGACTTGACGAACTCCAACGCCTGTGCCAGCCCCGCCGTGCGAATCAGCGTCGGGAGTTTGTGCGCCATCGAGCCGTATTTCTTTTTATCGCCGTCAGTGAATCGACTCACCAGACGATAGGCACTTTCAGCATAGGTTTGGCTTCGTGTTTTCATCGCTCTCCCTCCTACACCAAGCGCAGTTGGCAGATGCCGCGCCCTACCGTTGCTTTACCCCCGAACTGGAGAGGTTTCCGAATCATATCTTCGTTTTTTGCAAAGGGGTCTTGCCCATTCAAGTTGGTCTGCTGGTTCGGAGTGAACTGCACGAGGCTATACAGCACCGTCTCGGCAGGGAGCGACTCTTCGTACCAGAGTGCGCCCTGCACCACCGTTTTTGTGTCGTCGTCGATTCGCACGCGCGCCCGCACTTCGGTGGCGGTCTCCAACAGAAACCCCATCACATCGTCGTGTAGGATGCAGAATCGCTGTTTGAAAACCTTCTGCCACTCTGAATCGCCAGGAAACAGTTTCTCTGCGAAGTATTGCGCCCATTCGGTGGCGTTCTCTTGGGGTGTGAGGTCTAAGTCTTCCAGATAGACCTTGCCCTCCACTTTGAGGACAGTGCCGTCGGTTACCAAGACATCGCCGGCACTTGAGACTTCGGGTAGGTCGGGCAGATTGTGGTCGGGGTTCACCATCTTTGCGTCGCGTGCGAATCGGCGCAGGATATAGGGCGAGGTCGCATAGGTGAAAGTGCCCGCCACACTGCGCACGGGGAACAGCAACAGGCGCGCATCGCCAAGCTGGAGCGCGCCCGCGTGGTCCATACTACTGCTGGTCTCAGGTCCGAACAGTTGGGTGCGGAGGGTGGAGTCTTGGCAAGCGTCGCGCAGAGTGCCCTTGATCGAGGAGCCAGGCAGGTAGGGGATGTTGGTCGCCTTCTCACGCGCTACGGGCAGGTCAATCGTGCCCACCCCCTGCCCCGTACCGGGGTGGAGTGGAGAGAGTGCATGAACATACAGCATTTTGGCTTTCATCAGCGAACCTCCTTACAAAGTGTTCAGGAATGCCTTGAGAACATCGGGATTGTTATTGAGGGGTGTTATGCTCTGGGCTTCATTAGGGGCTAACCTATGTTGAACGGAAATATCCCCATTCGGAGTACTCAGCACGAGCCATCCATTAGGAATGCCCGTACCTTCCAAAACGAGAGCGATTCCCACTGCTTTCCCATCGGCGCATTCGTAGGGGCGCAAAATCAGCGGGCTGGCAAGACGGTCGTGGTCTTTGAGTGTTAGCGTGGTATCTTCGGGGTCGCCTGTGTCTTTGAAATGGAAGATAATCGGTAGCCCGAACACGGCGCGGGGGAACTTGTCGATAGTCAAAAGGGGCTTTGAGTGGCTTGGGCAGGACTGCTGAGTGAGTTGCCGAATTGCGTCGGGTTCAGGCCAGCGGCTTCTGCCAGGTCGATTCTGCATTCCCTGATTCCGTGATTGGCGGAAGTTTTTGAGTTTGTTTATCAAATGCGCCCACGCCTCATGCGCTGTTTTGAACGGTTTTGTCACTTTCAGAGTGGTGATCTGGGAGAGGTGCGGGACATTGGCGGGGGGTGTGCCTTGAGCAACATATTTCTGCAATCCCTGTCGGATGATTTCCTCCACGCTCTGGCTGTTGGGCGTGGGAGGCTCTTTCCCATCCACCGTAACGAGCCGAACTGCCCCGAACCCGCGCCGAGTGCGCGCACCAATCCCCCCGAAAGTCTCCCACGCCCAGAGCGCTGCCTCTATATCCGCACTGTATTGCTCAGGATAGGTGATTTGTATCTTGAAAAATACATCTTTGACGACGGAGCCAGCAGGTTTGTCACCAACAGGTGCTAAGGGAAAAGCGGCGTATGCCAAGTCGCGCCACTCTTGTTGGGTACGAAAGCGGTCGGTGTAAGGTTGTTCTGGCTTACCTTTGCGCGCGTCCGAAATCAGAATCTCCACCTTAGAGGGGCGGGGTTTGTCGGGGGTGCTGGACGCGCCCCAGAGGAGCGATTCGGCTTCGTACATCGCTTTGAGGTCGCCGTTGAACTGTCCCCCACGAGTGGCACGCCACCAGAAGCGCAGGTGTCCCCGAATCGCCGTCGCCCGCACCACCGTCACAGGGTCGCACTCGCCTGGAACCACCCCACCCCCAAACAGGGGCGTGATGAGTTTGTATTCCCGAACTTGGGTTATGATTCCCTCGCGTTCCCTCTTCTGCACCTGCGGAGGTGCCTCTTTCGGTTTTCGCATCGTTATGACCTCCACTCAATCGGTTTGGGTTCACCGTCCCAAGTGCCCAGCACTGCCAGCCCGAAGCCGTCACGACGCATCTGTTCATCATCGCTAACACAGCGCATCCAAACTTGGTCAATCCATTTCTGAATAGCGGTGGATTCTCCTTCAAGTTTGAGATAGAGCACTGTTCCAGCGGGCATCAGTCGGCGTGTGGGTTTCGGCTGCCGCTTTTCCAAATCCCAACCCGAAACGACTTGGTATCGGCTCATGGCAATTGCTACAAGTGAAATTGTGACTCCTATCGTACACTCCAGAAGCCACTTCGGTTTCCAGCCTGCCTCAAAGTAGGCAGGGGTGATGAGGATAAGCCGACAGTGGCAATCCCGAACGATGCGCTCGCGAACTGTGTTTGGGCATTCGGGCAAGGATTGTTGGCTTCTGTGCCAGAAGACCAGCCTGCGTTCACCGCCCAGTGGAGTAATGCCCTCGCGAAGGTTGCCTGCATTCGTTGCCACCGCCAGCGCCAAGCGGTCAAGAGTTCTTGGCTCTGTGAACACCAGTCCCTGCGTCATAAAGAGTGCGCCCTCGCGTGCAGTAAGAGATTCGGGGTTGATACTCACATGGAAGCGGGTGTCACGAAGTAGTTCGCTTAGACCGAACTGAGTTGGGTCGTTATCGCCCTCGCTTGGGTTTTCCAACCACTGCTTCATTCTGTCCCACTTCCAAAAGCGCGGGGCGGAGGGCATCGGTTTGCGTGGATCGGGACTTTGCATTCCCACCAAGCACAGATTATCTGGTAGATCCGTCTTCGCATCGGGTGGAGGGCTTAGCGGAACGAGCCGTTTGAGCGTCGCTCGATCCCGCTGGTCACTCTCTAACCAGAGTGCATCTTTCGGTGCAGGCAGGTACCACTCCGCTATCTCGCCACTGTCGTCTAATCGGGTGAGCAGTGGTCCTACGATTTCAATCTGCTTGACACGCTCAATCTCGCCGTGTTGAAACTTGCCTTCGCTATCGCGAGCGGAGTGCGTGCGTATCCCACCTGCAACGGTAGAAGGGAAGGGGAACACCAGCGAATAGGCTCTTGCGCCCGGAGTGGGGTCAAAGGGACGCCCATCCCGCACAATCAAAGGGTCACGCGGTTCAATAATCCAAACCACCACGGTTAGCACACCCCCTGTTGAGTAAATTGCCCTGCTAAATCGCGTACACCTGCCAGTTCATGAGCGATGATTAACTCCCGAGCGATTTGACTAATCCCCACTTGTTGAATAAGTTCCCGGAGTTTCACTTGAGTCTGCTTAGGGATTTCTTCGGTACCGCCCTTTGCTCGCTTACGTTTGAGAATTCGGACTGCCTCCGCCTTAATCGCGTCATCCATCCCTTTCAGTGTGCGGGCTAGTTCCTGAAGGTCGTAGGCTGCGCCATCGGGAATGGCATCGTCATGATAAAGTCCAATAAAAAATTCCATACGCTCATCTATCTCGCCCCACTTGCCGGCAATAGTGCGCTCGACCCCTGTGCGCGTACTGAATGTTATGGCAAGCCCGTTCTTGCCCTTAACGGATTTCGCCCGTTTTTCCACAGCGCGAACGAGATCCAACGCGTCCGAGAGCGGTTCTAAATGGTGAACGATGGCTATTCCCACAGAAAGGGTAGGCGATTGTTCGTTCACTTTGAACTCTTGAAGCAACTCTTTGAAACTGTTTTCTAACCGTTTGGCACACTGCAGAACTGTGTGCAAAGGTACCATCGCCAGTACGTCATCCCCGCCCGCATAGATAAGCCAACCGCTATGCTCCTCGACAATTCGCTTAACCTTTGTTGCAAATTGGCTGAGGCTCTGAGAGAATCGACGGTGTTCTTGCGGGGTATCCAAGACACTTATAGTAGCCCCCATGCGGTCACCATCCGCCAACAAGAGCGCATAGTAAGGATAGGGACGGCGATTTTCGAAAACTGCTTCTAAGAACTCGCGCAAAGCCTTCTTAGCATCATCAGCTCGCTCTGCTGGAACCAGTTCCAGCAGTCGTTCTTCATACAAAATTTCAGCGTCATATTCTCCAAAAATGCGATGGCGGAGCGGTACTCTCGCTAAAAAACTTTCCCCTACCATATCCTTGATTTTGCTTATGAGTTCTTCTACCTTTGGTTTATCTTTATCCTGCAAGCGCTCCAGCAGAGGTAAGGCTGAGATGTGGGAGGTGCTTACGAAGAGGTCTTCCCCCGTTTCAAGTTGTCCGAAACGCTTGAGCAAACCCACCCCACACAGTCGCTCCCCTCGACGAATGCGATAAAGTTTGTAAAGTGTCAAGTCGTCCTTTTGACAAGCCTCGTTAGGGATAACCGACTCCCGCTGACCGTCCAGCGACGATTTGAACGCAGAGCTCCCCCACGAGACGGGTTGGAACTCGCGCGTGTTCTTGCGGCATGCCATCAGTGCCTCCGCTTGGCGACGACATTCGGCATAGCGCCCCTCCTCATACGGAACCGCCACCCAATAAAACTCCAGCATGTCGTCCACCTGCTTCTCGGCAGTGGTTCGGTCAAACTTTCCTGGAATGCGCCCGAACGCCTCGTCGCGCAGTTGGCGCAGTTGCTCTCGGATAGCGTTCTCGACCTGCTGTGCCACCGCGAGAGGCGATTGACTCACCACCGCTAAAATTTTATTGGGCGCGTTGAAATCGGTCAGCCGGAGTTCGTCAAGGCTACTCGGAGCGGGGAAGATGAGCGTGTCGAGATTGTTTTTCTCCAACTCCACCAGCCTCAACGAGGCAGTGCGCGCCAACTCGCTGAGCAGTTTCGAGCCGAACCAGAGGTCTCGGCTTCGTCGCGCCGCGGCGATGAAGTCCTGCACCGGACCGATGTGGAACACCATTAAGGTTCCCATAGCGTTCCTCTCTATTTATTGATTATAGCATAAATCGCCCTGATGAGTCAAGGGGTTCGGATAATTTCCCTTCCATTTTGGCAAATTCGCTCCTAAATGGGGGATTCCTGCAAAAATTCGAGCAGGAATCGAGGGTTCGTTGCACCCGTCCTTCGGGGCGGGTGGGAATTGAAACCAGAATCGGCTCGCCGTTGTGATGGCATTCCGCCCGTGTTGCACCCGTCCTTCGGGGCGGGTGGGAATGAGGAAGATAAACGCCTACTGCCCAGTGTTAGCCCTTATCCCCAGCCCTTCTCTTTAGCCCTGACCCCTGCCCTTCTCCGTTTCAAGCCCTCACCCCCGACCCCTCCCAGCTTACTGCACGACAGTTTTTTGAGGGAGAATAGAGAAGGGGCGCACACGGGGGTGCGCCCCTACTCAATCGCCCTACCTGTAGGGGCAGACCCCCGTGTCTGCCCCTGACAGGGGTACAGTCTTCCAGTTCATTTTCGGGGTGGACGCCAACATTTTCAGCGGTTTCAGCCCTCACCCCCTGCCCCCTCTCCGTAAACGGAGAGGGGGAATCACGAACTACTCCCCCCTCTCTGCTTGCGGAGAGGGGGGTTGGGGGTGAGGTTTAGCTCTTGGAAAAGGAGACAAGTAGCTCGGAAGTTGAACCGAAACCGTGTACCCCTGTCAGGAGGGCAGGGGTGGGTGAGGGCTAACACACAGGGCTGGGGTGGGTGAGGGCTAATCGGCTCTAAAAGTGCTTCAGCCCCCAATCCGATCCAAGAACTGCTGGGTTGCTTGGCGGGCGCGTTGGAGTTTGAGGGCGCGTCGTGCCTCGCGGTCTTTCGGGGCATCTTCGGGTTCGGGCAACACGCCCCAGTTCGCATTCATCGGCGGGAAATCGGCGTGCGGATAGCTCGTGATGTAGTGCAAAAGCGCGCCTATCATCATCTCGCGGGGCGGTTCGAGCGCAGGCTTGCCCTGAGCAAGGCGCGCCGCGTTGATTCCTGCGATAATGCCCGACGCAGCGGACTCCACATAGCCCTCCACTCCCACCAACTGCCCCGCAAAGAAGAGCCGACTGTCCTCGCAGAACTGGAGGGTCGGGCGCAGGAGTCGGGGCGAGTCGATGTAGGTGTTGCGATGCACGACGCCAAAGCGCACGAACTCGGCGTTCTCTAAGCCGGGCACCATTCGGAAGATTCGCTTCTGTTCGCCCCACTTCATTCGGGTCTGGCACGCCACGAGGCTGTAGAGTGTGCGCTCGTTGTTTTCGGGGCGCAACTGCAACACTGCGTAGGGGCGCTTGCCCGTGCGCGGGTCGGTCAGCCCGATGGGTTTCATCGGTCCGAAGCGCAGAGTGTCCTTGCCCCGCCGTGCTAACTCTTCTAACGGCACACAGCCCTCAAAGAAGCGGGGTTCCTCGAAATCGTGCAGGGGCACCAGCTCAGCGTTCACGACCGCTTCCCAGAACCGCTCGTACTCCTCTTTTGTGAAGGGGCAGTTGATATAGTCGGCGTCGCCCTTGTCGCGTCGGCTGGCGAAAAAGACCTTCGAGTAGTCGATCGTGCTGGCGTCCACAATCGGCGAGACCGCATCGTAGAAATAGAGGTGCTTGCTTCCTGTGAGTCGGCTGATTTCTTGAGCGAGCGGTTCGGAGGTGAGCGGTCCTGTAGCGATAATCAGCGGTCGCTCGTCGGGCAGGGCCTTCACCTCTTGGCGCACCACCTCGATAAGCGGGTGCAGTTCGATTCGGGCGGTGATGGCTTGTGCGAACGGCTCGCGGTCGACTGCGAGGGCTTCCCCTGCGGGCACGGCGAACTCGCGGGCGGTGGGGATGACCAGCGACCCCAATCGCTCCATCTCCCACTTGAGCTGACCCGACGGCGTGTTGGGCAGGAGCGATTTGAACGAGTTGGAGCAGACCAGTTCGGCAAGGAAGCCGGTTTTGTGGGCGGGCGTCATCGTGCGGGGTCGCATTTCATAGAGGCGCACGGGCACTCCGAGCCGTGCTACCGCCCAAGCCGCTTCGACACCCGCAAAACCGCCACCGATAATCGTGACCTGTGGCATCTCATCGAGATTGTACCACACAGAAGGTATAATCCCGCCCGTGAAGTTGCCAATCGAGCTGGTGGAGCGTTGCTTGCAGGTGATGGAACGCTACCACCTGCAGGAACTCCAGCTGGAGGTGGACGACCTACGAATTGCACTGGAGCGCGCGGTTGCTTCGGGCGAAGCGCCAGCGGTCGCCATCGTTGCCCCCCCTAAGCCCGAACCCGAACCGATGCGCTTAGAGTTCACCCCTATCGAAGCCCCGATGACAGGGATGTTCTATCGCGGTCCCTCGCCCCAAGAGCCACCCTATGTGGAGGAGGGCGATATGGTCTACGAGGGGCAGACCATCGGGCTGATTGAAGCGATGAAGGTGTTCAACGAAGTGCCCAGCCCCGTCACGGGCATCGTGCGCAAAATCTTAGCCGAGAATGCGACCCTGGTACAACAGGGCGAGATTCTGATGTTGGTGGAGCAACCCGAATGAAGACCCTCCGAATCGCACTGTTGGGCGCAGGCACAGTCGGTGGGGGCGTGCTGACCCTGCTTCACGAGAACGAAGACCTGCTCCAAGCGCAAACGGGCGTCCGTTTCGAAGTCGCCAAAGTGTTGGTGCGCGACCCTCACAAAGCGCGCGCTGTGCCGATTCCACCCGAACGGCTCACGACCGACCCCAACGCTATCCTGAGCAACCCCCACATCGACATCGTCATCGAACTGCTCGGTGGGCTGGAACCTGCACGCACCTACATCGAGCGCGCCCTCCAATCGGGCAAGCATGTGATTACCGCCAATAAGATGGTAATGGCGTTGGCGGGCGATTCGCTGATTCGGCTCGCCGAGTCGAAGGGCGTGCGCCTGCTCTATGAGGCGAGCGTGGCGGGGAGCCTGCCCATTCTGACCTGTCTGCAGGGCGCGCTGGCAGGCAACCGAATCGGGCGAGCAGTCGGCATCATTAACAGCACGACCAACTTCATCCTGCGTCAGATGGAGCGCGCGGTGCATTCGGGCGAGTCGGCGGACGACGCTTATCAGAACGCCCTGCGCGAGGCACAGGCACGGGGCTATGCCGAAGCCGACCCGACCAGCGATGTGGAAGGCTACGACGCCCAATATAAGATTGCGATTCTGGCACGGTTGGCGTTCCTGCACCCCGTGCCGATTGAGGCGGTCTACCGAGAGGGAATCACTCACCTGAGCGGGCACGACCTCCGCTGGGCAGAGCGGTTGGGCTACGGGCTGAAACTGCTGGGGATTGCCGAACGCTTGCCCGATGGACGCCTGAGTGTGCGGGTTCATCCGACACTCGTGCCGAACTGGTGTCCGCTGATTGTGGTGCGGGGGGCGTTCAGTGGGATTTGGCTTCAGGGCAACGGCTTTCAGGAGATGTTCTTTCACGGGTTCGGTGCGGGGGCGCGTGCGACCGCCAGTGCCGTGGTCGGCGACTTGATTGAGGTCGCACGCCATCCCAACCCACCCGCGCCAGACCCCTCCCTTGGCTCCCCTCTCCCTGTGGGAGAGGGGCAGGGGGTGAGGGCTACTCCCCTCTCCCACAGCGTGGGAGAGGGGCAGGGGGTGAGGGCTGAGGTCAACCCCTTCGCCCCCCTCGAATCGCTCCCCTTCCGCTACTACCTGCGCGCTGTTGGCACACCCGACGCCTTAGAGCAACTCCACCACACGCTCACCGCCTTCCCCATCGAGCGCGCCGAGCAAGACCAGCCGAACGAGCGCGTCTATCTGACTGGCAAAATATCGGAAGGGGCGTTCCAATCCGCACTCCAACCCCTGCGTAGTCAGTTAGAAAGCCTCACCGTCATCCGCATTCTGGACGCTGAGATGAAGGCGTAATCGCTCACACCTCCACAGGTATAATTCGGCTATGCTGAGGATTGGCGTGGGGGCGTTTCTCGGTGCGGGGGTCGGAACCTTTCTCACCGCAGGCTGGCTGATTGGGGGACTTCTGTTCGGATATTCCCCCAATCTGAGTACGGTTGCCCTCACGATGGTGGGGCTTGTGGGCGGGAGCGCGCTTGCAGGGGCAGGGGTCGCGTATTGGCGAGCGAAACGCGTGCCCACGATGTTGCCCCACCACCGCGCCCAACACCAACGCCTGCGCGAAATGGTTCAGCAAATCCGCGCCAACCTCAACCAGATGACTGGACTGCGCTCCACCTATCCCGAACTGGACGAAGTGCTGAAAAAAGACGCCGAACTGCGCCACCGCGCCAGTCGTCTGCATGCGCAGATTATGCGCCAAGCCCAACGCGAACTGTCGTGGGTCGACCATCTCACAACCGCTTGGGAAGTCTGGCGAGAGGGCGGGCTTTCGGGCGTGAGCCGTACTGAATGGGCGTGGCGCGCTTACCGTGCCAAGATGGAACGCGAACTGAACGCACTCGGACGACGAGTCGAGCGCAACCGCGACCCCCACCTCGAAGCGACCCTCACCAACGCCTACCGCCAAAAAGCACGCGAACTGGCAAGCTTCCGCAACCTGGAGCGCACCTTGCAAACCTTAGAGAACGAAAGCACCGTGATTGTCACCAGCGTGGAGAGCCTGTTGGTGGAGACAATTCGGCTCAGCAGTGCCCCACCCAGCACGACACCCCAACTGGATACCCTCCTCTCGCCCCTGCGCGAGCAGATTAGCGCATTTGAGCAAGCCATCGACGAACTCTATCGCATCCCTTCCGAAACCGACCCCGACGAAGTGCGCAT
>FWWL01000677.1_pt1 | contig 90907 bp, 77 predicted proteins | sample 2228331 | NCBI WGS metagenome assembly FWWL01 (sample SAMEA103939775, study PRJEB20133) | metagenome | reverse complement strand
CGCCAGCGTCACCGGCAAGGTCACCGGCTGATTCACCCGCACCGCCGACAGCGCCGGCTGCGCGCGCAGCTCCGCTTGATAGTTCAGCATCCGCTCGACCTCTTCCGTCAGCCCGTCCAGCGCCTCCACCAGCGGCTGCGTCGCCGTCGGCACCAGCGTCAGGGAGGTGCTTACAGCGACCGTGCCAGTAAAACTGCCCTGCTGATCGAAGCATGGCAGCGCGTTGCGCAGGCGCGCGCGGGCCGCCTCCACCTCGGTCATGTCCACCTTGCCCAGCCGGTAGAACGACAGCGTCTGCGCCAGCCGATAGGTGGCGTACGCCAATTGCGCCTTGCAGCCCGGACCGCGCAGGTCATACGCCTGCTCATACAGCGGGATGTCTTCTGGCGGCACCAGCGCAAACCGGATGTGCGTCATCTTTGTGGCAGAGACAAGCACTGTCCCGGACAACACTGCGCTCGCAATGGCAGCAACCACTACTGACTCTCCTGCCTCCCCGTTGAAGGTGACCACAGGGGACACAACCTCCGACCCTCTTGGGGCTACAGTGACAGCACTTGGCGCAGAGACGACCGCTGACGAAGCCGCAGAGGTTACGCTGAGCTTGAACGTATCAGTAATCGCGCCTCCGTTGAACACAAACAGGCTCGCTGTGATCGCTTCGGTCGGCGCAACTTCCGTACGCAGGTTCGGGTCAAACAGCAGATTTGGAAGACCTGTCTCGGGGGCGTGCCACACGGACGTGCCGCTCGCCGAAAACCCTCCGCCGCGCTGGTTCACCGTAACAGTGAAAGGGATGCTTGTACCTGGAGGGGGTAGGCTCTCGAAAGACGGCGAGATGACTAAGCCGATGCCGAGGTGCTGACCCCTCCTTAAGGTCACAGACTCCTGGCTTAGCTGTGCCCATCCACTGGGAAGACCGAACACCTGTAGATCGAATTCAGCAGGCACCTGCGCTGTATATGTGATGTTCACGTGATACAGCATCCCGGCGACGTTGTAACGTGGGAAATCACCCCATGCGTGTCTGAACAGCGTGTCAGGCTCAACGCTCACTTCCAAGCCTGAAGCACGAGGCTGGGCAAGGTGTTGGGAGTCAAGCGACAGCGCAACACCCCGCGCATCGCGCAGTGTCAGTCGAGCGTACAGCGTGTCCTCGCCTAAGCGGTCCGGTTTCTGTGTGACGACCAGGGTGCCATTGTCGTCAAGGTCGTAGCCAGCAGTTTGGTCCATTTGCGCGATGAGCGTGTAGGTTTTGACTTTGTTAGCACGCACATTCGTCTGCAGCTCGTGTCTGCCATTGCCGCCCGACCAGACAGGCTGCGCGGTGAGCAGCTCATCTGCGGAGCCAGCCATCGTCACCGCGATTCGGCTTGCCGAGGCAGTTGCACCCATGCGACCAGCCCAACTGCGCACTGTCACTGCCGGGGCATCGTTGATGCCAGTCAGAGCGCCGCTCACATTGCCGAGCTGAACTTGTTGAGTGTCTCCAGACCAGCTCACGGACTCCGCATCAAGCCAACTCAACCGTTCACCATCATGCCAATCTGCTGCGTTGAAGACAATCGTCACGGGCTGTGAGTAAACAGACGCATTCACGACAGCGCCGCTGCTTACAGCAAGTGTCAAGCTACCCACACCCTGCAGGCGGACGAGCTGCGAGCCCGCAATCGCAGCCTGCCCATTTAGCGAGCCTCCTGCGTTCCACAGCGAGACGCTTCGCACATCACTGCCGTGCAGCACCGCACCGCTGCCTGTCAAACGAGCGCCCTGAGAAGGAAGGACAATCGAGATGTCGCCAGCCATCAGTGGCTCGCCTGAAGCGCTGAGCAGGCGCGCGTCGCGCGCATACAAGTCTCCACCCAATAGCACAGCATTCGACGGGCGCGTCAAGGTGAAGTGACTTGACCGCATCACTCTCAGATGCGACACTTCAAGTGCATCGTTCAGCGTTGAATCTAGCGAGACGGATGAAGTGATCAGCTGATTAACCGCCGCCTGAGGGATCGTCGAGAGAGCGCCGTTGTAACTCATCTCAACCGGAGCGTCTGGGTCTTTGGCCATAGCCTTCCACATCAACGCACCGGCGAATGATGCCCCATGGTCGAACCCCAACACGCGAAACTTAACGCCCGAGAAGTCGTAGCTGACCATGCCAGGGAAGAGAGGGTCCAGACCCAGACCTATCAAGTAGGATATGAAAGATTCAAGGCTGTGTTCTCCTAACTCCCATGGTGTAGTAAACGAGCTGGACAGGAACTCCTTAATAGGATTTACGACATAAGCCTTGGCAGGATCTGCTGTCTCACCCTTGTGTGCTCTACCAATCACGTCAAACGTTCCGAATACATACGTTCCCAGCACCTTCCCAAGGTATTCGGCACAGCCTTGAAACCATTTGAAGCCAACATACACGAAACCTGACCAATAGAGATCGGCTTCATCATCCGTATATGTTTTGCCGTCTCTCGGAAGTAATAAAAGGTGCTTCCCTTTGCAGTCATACCCTATTCCTTCACGAATGATGCGCAGATAGAGATAGAACGATAACCAGGCCATCAGATCGAACACATACATCGCATTCTTCAGTATTCGTTGTCGCCTCAAGCTAACCTCTTTGTCATAGGTGCCCTGAAGGTACTCCCATGCCTCGACAGCCAAGAGAGGAATTGCCATTACCGCTACTTGCAGGTAACTTGCGCCCATAAACATAAATCGAGTTACAAATCCCGCTATGAAACCGAGGATGGCAAACCGCGCATCCCCTTCTTTGCATTTGCCATGCTGATCGCACTTCTTAGCCCTCCAGCTCTCCTCATAGAACCCACGCTCGATTATGACCGCCCTTCCACCATACTCGTCTTGATCCTCCACAAGCCCTGTATTCGGATCAAATTCAATCCACGCTGTGTATTCTTCAGGCATTGTCACAGCGCGAGCAGGCGCAATAACCACCCGCCCTCGATCAAGTGCTTCCAGGATACGTGCTTTTGCGTCGTTAGATATCGCCATCTGTGTCACCGCCGTGCGATTCTCCGAAGTGAGGACCACACTGCCGATTTGTCGTTCGCTGGCGACCAGCATTGTCATCAGAGCCGACTTTACGGTCGTGCCTTGTGGCGCCATCATCAAGCCTGTAAAGTGCTCGCTGCTCATCGCGCGGATGCCGTGAGCCATGCGCACGCCGTATGCTGCTTCTGGATTTTGACCAGGGTATGGCACAAGCGTGACATCACGCTGCATCAAGTTCATCCTCATCTTGACGGTGCTGGTTATGTCCGCAAGGTCGTCAGGCAGCGAATAGTTCAACGCTGATGCCAGCAAGCGCGGAGCAACGTAATACGCGCGCACTCGACCAGTCTCGGCGTATTGCCGCGTGCCCTGATCTGCGAGCAGCATGGCGATCAAGCCTTTGAAGGCAGAAAACTCTACGGTCACTAGAGCAGTCTCACCATCCAGCTCGCCCAACAGCGCATCTTGATCCTCACCGGCTTCTGACGCCCGTCGCACTTTCGCCTCCACCTCCTGTGCCCGCGCCAACTGGCGCTGCACGCGCCCCGCCGCCCGCGCCACCGCCGTCTCTGGCACCCACGTCGGCGCCACAAACAGGCTCACCGCGTGCTTGTCTTGCACAATCGGCTCGGTGCTCGACAGCCCCGAAGCGGCAAAGTCAATCGTCCCGCCTTGCCGCCGCGCCAGCTTGCCGATGCGATCCACGATCTCATCCCGATAGCTCTGCGCTGGCACGTCCGGGCCGGAGATCGTCACCTCATACCACGCCGCCGTCACCCGCTGGCTCGCCAGCGGAAAGTTGGTGATCTGCTCGAAGTACTCCTCCCCGCGATAGATCGCCGCCTCCGGGCGTATCCCGCCCACCGCGATGAACGGTGTGTAGTAATGTCGAATGTTGTAAAACACCGCCCCGCTATCAAACGTCGAGCGCACAAAGTGCCCCACCACCGTCGGCAGCCCTGCGATCTGCGCCGTCGGCAGCCGCAACGCAAACGACTCGAACGTCTCCAGCTTGCCCGCCGGCCCGGTCAGCGCCGGCAACTGCTCCACCATCAGCTTGAAGTCCGTCCAGTGCCGATCCGCATCCCCAAGCGCCGTCACCACCACGCCGCCTGCGCCATACAACGCGCCGATGGTGGCGTCCTCAAAGTTTGCGTCCAGCGCCTGCCAGCCGCTTCCCAGATCCGCCTCCACCCACCAGTGCTCGTTGGCAATCCCTAACAGCCGCGCGTCGCTATACGGGTCGTAGCGGTTCTCCTCCGACACCAGCCCCATCTGCGACACGTCATCGCCATACATCTGCGCGATCAGCGCCCGCTGCCGCATCGGCGGCAACGTCCCGCGCACGTAGCGGCTCGGCACGCCGATCGTCCGCAGCACCCCCAACAGCAGCGACGATCGATCCAGCGCGTTGCCCGCCTTGCTCCACCACGTCCCGCGTGCGCCGCGCAGGCTACCCCGATACGCCTCCCAGCGCGTGGCGTCCCGCACCAGCGCGAACGCCTGCGCCGCGTCCTGCTGCGCCAACCCAGCCACCTCCAGCAGGTCAATATCGTTGAACATGAACTCTGGCTGCTGCCCCAGAAACGGCGCGTAGCCGTCACCCACCAGCCGCGCCGGCGCCGTCTGCGCCGTCAGCCGCTGGTTGGCGAACGTCGCCGTCGCCCGCGCGCCTTCGTCCACCTGGCCGACCGCGCCCGACGTCTGCACCACGATGGATACCGACGCCCCATCCATCGGACCGACCTCCCCCACGGCAAACGCCAGGCTGCCATCCGCCAGCGTCAGATGCGCTGGCCCAGACACCAACGTCACCCCCGGCGCCAGACGCACCACCACCTCCGCCTCGCCCAGTTCATCCAGCGGCAGGCGATTGACGACGGTGTAGGTGATCGTCATACGACCGTCCACCAGCCCCGATGGCGTATACGCCGATTGCACACGGGCGATCACCAGCGGGCGCTCCAGCGTGCTCTGCGGCGCAGAGGAAGTCTGCAACCCTGCGAGTGGCAGTGCGCTCAATGCAGCCACACTCGGTTCGCCGCGCAGACCAGCTCGCAGCAGTTGTTGCAGCGCACCCGCCTCGCGTGCCGCCGGTGCACCACGTGTCGCTGCATACACCGTCGTCTCTGGCGGACGAACCAGCGATAGCGTCAATGAGCACACCAGCAAGCCGATCACCACTGCTCTGCGTGTCAGCCGATTGTTGTCATTTGCACGAAAACCCTTGAAGTCCCCAACAGTGTTCGACATACCGAGCAGCGACTATAGGTGGACAGTGTTAAGTGAGGGTGCAGGAATGGTTAAGCGCCTCTCACAACACCTTATGCAAGTCTTAACTGAAGTGCTTCAGCGACCCCACCAAATCCGGCTGCGCTCGTGTCTGCACCAGGTCTCTTGCCTGTAACGCCCACGAAGAAGATGGCACATCGTGCGTTGTCTGGTCGTGGTTGTAGCGAACCCGCTCTTTATAATCACGCACACCGATAGCTCATCCCAACCTCATGCCAGCCATATTCCACATTGCCTTCCCTGTGCGCTACTACGAGTGCGATGCCTACGGTCACGTCAACAACGCCAACTACCTGCGCTACATGCAGGAGGCTGCTTTCGCAGCGTCCGCAGCGGTGGGCTACGACGCCGCGCGTTACGCTGCGATGGGTCGCATCTGGAACATTTACGCGACCGACATCGAATACTTGCGCCCGCTGACCTACGGCGAGACCGCGCAGGTAACCACGTGGGTGGAGGACTTCCGCCGCGTCAGTTCGCGGCGGCGCTACGAAATCCGCTCTGTGCAGCGAGGCGATGTGGTGGCGCGCGCGCTTTCCGACTGGGTGTTCCTGGAGTGGCACTCTGGCAAGCCAGCGGTGATTCCCATCGAGGTGCGCGATGCCTTCTTCCCCGAAGGCGCCCCCTCCGACTTTCCGACGCGCGCACCATTCCCAAAAGCGCCGTCGCCACCAGCGGGCGCGTTTGTCGTGCAGCGCCGCGTGCAATGGCGCGAGATTGACACCGCGCAACACGCAAACAACGCTGTGTATGCCGAATGGGCGGAGGAGTGCGGCATGGCGTGCATCGCGCATTTTGGCTGGGGCGCGGAACGCCTGGCGCGCGAAGGGCTGGGCATTTTTTATCGGCGCATGTGGATTGAGTATCTGCAACCCGCAAAGCTAAATGACACGCTGGAGATCGTCGCCTGGCTGAGCGAGGTGCGGCGCGCCACCGCCCGCCGCCACTTCCTCATCCGCCGCGCTGCCGACGGCGCGACGCTGGCGCGCGTCAACATCCTGGCTGCCTGCGTCCGCATTCAAGATGGACAGATCACGCGCTGGCCCGAGCGGATGTTGAAAGACATGCAGCCCAACATCGCCGACGTGGCTGCGTGAGCCGAGCGCTCACTTCACGCGCAGCGGAACGCCCGCCACCGTCAGCCACACAGCATCGGCGCGCGCCGCCCACCACTGATTCGCCCGCCCCAGCGCATCGCGAAAGGCGCGACCTGCTGGATGCGACGGCACCAGACCCATGCCCACCTCGTTGCTCACCACCACCCACGGCGCATCACACAAACAGCGCGCTCGAAACAACGAGGCGCACGCAGCCTCCGCAGCGCCCTCAGGGTCATCGGGGGTCGCATCCTGCATGAACAAAGCACCACTGATATACAGCGAGAGACAATCCAGCAGCACCGCGCGTGGCGGGCGCTCCGCGAGCGCAGCGCGCCAGCGCGCCTCGAAGTGCTCGTCCACCACCAGCGTGCGCCAGGTCGCTGGTCGCGCGGCGCGATGCCGGGCAATGCGCTGTTGCGCCTCTGGATCAGCCAGCGTCTCAGGGGTCTCGCGCCAGGTGGCGAGGAAGATCACGTCGTCGCCGCCGAGCGCATGTGCGATTTGCTGCGCAAAGGCGCTTTTGCCGCTGCGCGCCCCGCCCAACACCAGAATGAGCCGCGGCGATGTGTCGCTCACGTCGTCGAGCACAGTGGGGAGCGTCACCCGCCCAGCGCCTCCAGGAATCGCGCGGTGTTGTCGCCGAGCTGCTGGACAGCATAGCCGCCCTCCATGATCACAACGGTGGGCAGGCGGAGCTGCGCCACGCGCGCGCCGATGCGCGAGAAGGCATCTGCGCTGAGCGCGAAATCGCCGAGCGGGTCTCCACCGAAGATGTCTGCGCCAAACGAGACGACCAGCACATCTGGCGCGTAGCGCGTGATGGCGTCCGCAGCCACATCCAGCGCCTGCAAGTAGGCGGCGTCGTCCACGCCAGCAGGCAGCGGCAGATTCAAGTTGAAGCCCTCCCCCTCGCCAGCCCCGCGTTCGTCTGCGCCGCCGAGAAAGTAGGGATACTCTCGTCGCGGGTCCGCGTGCAGCGAGACGAAGAAAACGTCACGGCGCACATAGAAGATCGCCTGCGTGCCGTTGCCGTGGTGGTAATCCACGTCCAAAATAGCCACCCGCGCGCCGCGCTGCGTCAACCAGTGCGCGGCAATCGCGGCGTTGTTGAGAAAGCAGTAGCCGCCGCCCATCTCTGCATGGGCATGGTGACCTGGCGGGCGACACAGCCCAAACGCGCAGCGCGCGCCTTCTGCCACAAGCTGAGCTGCGCTCAAGGCGCACTGTGCCGACCAGTAGGCAGCCGACCACGTGTGCTCAGTGATGGCGATGCTCATGTCGAAGAAATACGCGCCAGCTAAGCCCGCTACATTTTGGTCGGGGTAGCGCAAAAATTGCGGCTTGAAGAACGTGTCGGCGCGCACTTCCTCACCTGGGCGACCCTCAGCCACCCAGCGCGCGTGTGCCGTCCGTAAGAAGTCCAAATAGTCCTGCCGATGTACCTGAGCGATGGGCGCCGTGCCCCAATCGCGCGGCGTTTGTGGTGCAGGGAAGTGGCGGTCCTGCAGCGCCTGCAGGATCATCTCAGCCCGCGACGGCGTTTCAAAGTAGGGTACCCAGCGACCGTTGACGAACTCCTGCGCAGGATGATGCGCGAGTTGTGATGGATGGAAGAAGGTCTGCACAGTCTCCCTTTCAGCGCGTTATAAGTCGTTGATGACGGACTCCCACTCATCCTCGTGCGCGTCGCGCGGCTCGTAGATCGGGCTGACGATGTCCACGCCGCGCAGGGCGAGCGTGAGACCTGGACCCGCCAGGCTATCGGCGATCTCGTGCGCCTCGCGCAGGCTAGAGGCGGGCGTTGCGCCCAGCGCCCGCGCGCGCGGCTCGTCTTCCGATGGGCATACCAGGATCAACGGGTGTTGCGTTCTCACGCGCGACCACGCCCAGGCGCGCACCTCGCCCTCATCGCGCAACGACCTCCGCGCGAATAGTTGCAACAACGTGTCGGGCGCAGGCTCTATCGCCAGCAGGTCGTAGAACGTCTCACGCGCGCCGTCTGGCGCCGGGACCTGCGCCTCCAGGATGATCGGCGCGCCTTTTGACAACATCGCATCGCGGTGAAGCGTCAGGTGCGCGATCAACGGCACTGCGTCAAACACGTCCGATGCTGCCGCGCGAACGACCAGCCGGTCGTACTGCGGGTGGCTCACACGCAGCGCGCGTCGCACCATCACTTCACCAGCAGCCGCCTGGTCAGCAAGTTCGGGGAAGCCTGCGAAGACTGCTGGCGCATCTCCTTCCACTATCTCGACGGAGAAGGCTACGCCCAATCGGCGCGCAACCTCACGGGGCAGGCGATAGGCGAGCGCCTCTGGGCGAGCAAACACCAGCTCTTCAAGGCGGTCAGGGGTTTGTAACTCGGCTGCCGTCGCTGCGCCGACCAGACCAGGGCACAGCGCTGCCAGCGCTCCCTGCGGATGCCAGGGCGGCGCTCCAGGATGACGCGCGCCCACCGCGATCAGCACATCCGCCTCCAGCGCCCGCGCGTTCACCTCGAGCGCCACACCTTCCAGATAGCCGAGGTGCCCTAGCGCGCCCGCTTCGTCGGGGTGATGATGCACGATAGAGATGCCAGGCAGGTGAATGCGGCGGGTTGCTTGTGACATTGCTGCCATCAGCACGGTGATATTTTCGCCAGGCACTCCCGCGCGGCGCACCAGATCAACCAGCGCAGCCACCGCGACGTGAGACACCTCGCCACATGCTACAACCACTTGGTCGTGCGGCTTGCACAGCTCCGTTAAGGATAAGGCATGCAGGGAGGCGTTCGCTGCTGCTTGTACGGCTTGGTACAGCCGCTTCTCGCGCCCTCTGCCCGCGCGAAGCTGCGTGCTAGAAGCAGGTGTCGCTGCTGACAAGGCGAAGGTGATTATAGTGACTCCTGAGAGGGAGCGCGCGGCTCATGCAACGCCTTCCCGCATCGCCACACTACAATACGCCGCATGAGCATCTCTGCGCGATGTCTGGTTGTAGCGCTGCTGTTTGGCTTGTGCGCCTGTGCGCCTGAACCCGTCACCCCGACACCTGCTCCTCACCCAACCCCAGCGCCAACAGCCACCGTCGCTCCACTCTCACCGCCAACACCAACGCCAAGAGTGAGCCTCACCGCAGAATCCGACGCAACGCCCAAAAGCACAGACAGCGGGGCATTCGAGGGGTTCACTCCCACGGGGCGCACCGTCTGGAACACGGTGATCGGCACCAGCCGCAGCACGGGAACCTGCACGCAAGGCTCGGTGTTGCCCGTCTATGGGTTGGTGCAGGTCACTGCGCTCGATGATGGCGGCATTGAGTGGAAGAGCCAGGAGCCGAAGCCCTATCGGATGGAGCGCATCGCTGCCTCCACGTATCGCTACAGCGGTCCGGACTCTATCGGCAGCGGTCAGGTGACGATGACGGTGCGATTCGTGGACGATCAGAACTTGCAGGTCACGCGCGAGTTTGTTCCAGATAACGATCCGCGCTGCACACACATCCATGAGTATGGCGGCGTGTTTCAGTGGTCACGCTAGCCACACGCGCGTGTGGTATCAAAAAGCGCCCCGGCAAGTGGCTGCCGAGGCGCTTTTGGTCTTCTAAGACAGTGGTCGTCCAGATCAGCCTGCCAACTGCTGGCGCAGGGCGTTGACCTTGCTCGAGACGCTGTCGTCAATCACTTTGTCGCCCACGCGGACGATCAACCCGCCCAGGATGCTCGGCTCCACCTCGAACTGGATGGAGCTGATCTCGCCGATCTGCTGCGAAAGCTCCGCCTTGATGCGGCTCTGCTCTTCTGGGGTGAGAGGCAGCGCGCTGGTCACCACCACAGGCGCGCCGCTCACCGCCACGCCGGCGATCTGGGCTGCGGGGACGCGGGCGAAGAAGTCGTTGATGAGCGCCTTCTGGCGGTTGGCGTCCAGCGCATCGCCGACCAGCTTGTTCGTTGCCGCCATCACCAGCGCCACGATCTGGCTGCGCGATTCTGCCAGAATCTGGTTACGCTCAGCCAGGGCGTCAATGCGCGCCTGCTGGCGGATGCGATCGGCTTCTGCCTGGGCTTCTGCGCGAATGCGCTGCGCCTCTTGCTGCACGCTGGCGAGCGCATCGGCGCGCATCTTCTGCGCCTCTGCCGCAGCTTCAGCCAGCTTTGCCTGGTAATCCTTCTCGACGTTGGCGAGGCGCTCGTCTGCTTTGCGCGCGTTCTCCAGGCTTTCTTCGATGCGCTTGCGCCGCGCCTCCAGGTTGCGCAGCACGGGACGAATCACCATGCCGTTCAGGAAGTACATGATGAGCAGAAAGTTGACCACCTGGGCGAGGAACTGGACCAGGTTGATGCCCAGCCCAGCGAACGGGTCCCCAGCGCCGCCTTCTGCCATCACGCGCGTCAGTGCTACGAAGGACAACACGTCTTTTTCAACCTCCGTGGCTCAGCCCTGAAACGCGAACAAGAGCAAGAACGCGATCACCAGCGCGAAGATCGCCAGCGCCTCTGCGAAGGCGATGACGAGAATCATGTACGTCTGGAGGGTGGAGGTCACTTCGGGGTTGCGCCCGATAGAGATGAGCGCGCCAAGACCTGCCAGCCCGATGCCGATGCCAGGGCCGATCATGCCGGCGCCGCCTGCGATACCAGCGCCGATCGCTTTGCCCAGAACGAGTGCTGCTTCCTGTTCCATTACTTTGCTCTCCTTAAACTTGCGTATCTGTGATGTGTTACGGTCAGGTGTCAATCAGTGCTCTCCGTGCGCCACTGCCAGCGAGGTGAACACTGTCACCAGCATCATGAAGACGAACGCCTGGATCACCGCGATGGCGAACTCCAAGGCGAAGAAGACCGTCGGCAACAACGTTGGCAGGATGGACGTGGCGACGAACACCAGCACCGTGCCCGCGAACATTGCGCCGAAGAGTCGGAATGAGAACGACACGATGCGGATGAACTCGGAGATCAGCTCCAGCGGACCGACCAGACCTGCCTGAATGTAGCCGATCAAGCCCTGCATCATGCCCTGGCGGGCGCGCCGCCAAGCGCCCACCTGGATGAAGCGCTCGAAGTAGTGAATGCCGTTCGCGCGGATGCCCTGAATCTCGATGAAGAGGAAGGCGATCACCGCCAGCGCAAGCGTGGTGCTGAGCGACGAGGTGGGGCGGCGAATCGCGGGGATCAGCGCCGCGCCTTTGTTCGGGTCGTCGCCCGCCAGAGCTGGCGCCGCTTGCACGTCGCTCACCAGCGCAGCGGTGAGCGCGGCTTCACCATTTGCTTGCTTGCCCTTCGCCTGCTCCAGGCTGTAGCCGCAAGAAGCCTCAAAGCCCTTCGTGGGGTCCACTTCTTGCCCCGTGATCAGCCAGATGCCGCCGACGTTCACCGCGCAGAAGCCGCGCAGCCCGCTGGGGACGGTCTCCATCTTGCCGATGGACTCATGACCGGGCAGCAGCTCGAAGAAGCCGGCGATCATGATAAACGTGAAGGCAGTGATACCAATCGGCGCCACCACCTTTGCGCGCGCGCCAAGCGTGGGCACCATGTAGTTGTTGTAGAGAAACTCCACAAAGGTCTCCCACGCGCGGGCAAACCAGTTTGTGCCAGTCAGCGTGTTGCGCAAACCGCGCGCGCCTAGCAGCGCCAGCACGATGATCACTGCGTCCACGATAACTGTGGTGAGCAGCGTGTTGTGCAGCCAATCGGGACCTAGCGGCTCCGACGGCACAACAATGTTCGGGATGAACGCCTTGAAGGGCACGTCAATGCCGTTGATGTTCAACGTGAAGCTGCTCAGCAGGAGACCCACCAGCAGCGAGCCGATCAGCAAGACCAGAAATTTCAAGCCTTTCATAACACGGGTTACTCTGCGCTTTGATGGATATGGACAACAGGGCGCGGGTGCGAAGCGTCATCGTAGGGGGCTTCGGCGAGCGACTGCTTCCAGCCGAGATAAGCCTGACGGGAACGCTGGGAGGTGATCAGCGCCAGCCGCCACGCCACAACCAGCGACAACACCGCCGCCACGAGCGGAAGCGCAATCGTCAGCAAGGGGCGCGTGGACAGAAGCTGGTCGAGATACATGCCCAACACGACCGAGCCGATCATCAAAACGCCGTTGACCAGAGCGATCTGCACCACCATCGCGCCGATGATGCGCGGCGGAAACGCCTTGATGAAGATGACGATGGGAGATTCTTTTCGCACCGTGTCAGGCATGACGCGCACCTGATTCTAACATGCTCGTTATCACACGCACACAACTGGTCATCACGCCTGTCCTCAACTGCTGAAGAAGGCGCGAGCTGCCTCCAGCGCCAATCCCCAAAACGGCTCAGAAGCGAACGTCAGGACCACCAATCCCACCGCTGCGATCATCACCACGCTGCCGAGCGTTGAGGGGATGAACAGCGGCGCCTCCTCCTCCGTGCGTTCGACGTACATGGCGCGCACCACGTTCAGGTAGTACGCCACCGAGATCAGCACATTGACGATGCCGATCACGACCAGCGGCACCAAATCTACGCCGATCGCTTCGCGGAAGATGATGACCTTAGCCGCAAAGCCGACCATCGGCGGCGCGCCCAGCAGGCTGAGCATCGCCGCGGTCATGCCCAGCGCCAGGTAAGGCGCACGGCGCGCCAGTCCGTTGAAGTGCTGGAAGTCGCTGCCGCCCACGCGCAGCTCCACCACACCCAACACCGCGAAAGCGACGATGTTGGTGAGCATGTAGGTCGCCAGGTAGAAGATCACCGCCGCCAGCGCCTCAGCGCGGTTGACCGTGCCCAGCGCCATCGCCGTCACGCCGACGAAGACATAGCCCGCCTGCGCAACGCTGGAATACGCCAACATGCGCTTGACGTTGCTCTGCACCACCGCCAGCAGACTGCCGACCGTCATGGTGAGGATGGCGATTGGCTGCATCAGCCACACCCATGAGAGCGATGCCTCAGAAGCGCCTGGCGGCAGCGCGTTGAAGAGGAATCGCAACAGAATGGCAAAGCCCGCCGCCTTTGAAGCAGTGCTGATGAAGCCAGCCACTGGCGAGGGCGCGCCTTGATACACATCGGGCGCCCAGAACTGGAACGGCACAGCGGAGGTCTTAAACGCGAAGCCCACCAGCACCAGCAACACGGCGAACGTGATCGGCAGGCGCAGCTCGGGCGCGCGCACCGCTGCTGCAATGCCGCCGTAGCTGAGCTGCCCGCCGCTCAAGCCAAAAAACAGGCTCAGCCCAAATAACATGGTGGTGGAGGTCACCGCCCCGAAGACGAAGTACTTGACGCCCGCCTCCGCGCTCAGGCGATTGCCGCGTTGAATGCCCGCCAGCAAGTACAGGGTGAAGCTGGCGGACTCGGTCGCCAGGTAGAGCATCAGGATGTTGTCTGCGCCGACCATCAGCGACATAGCCGCGGCAGCGAACATCACCAGGACGTTGTATTCGCTGCCTGCGCGCACCGGGCGAAAGTCCGCAGAGACCAGACAGGTGAGCGCCGCGCCCACGAGGAAGATCAAGCGAAAGACGGTCAGGAAAAGGTCGTTGCGGATCATCCCGCCCAGGATGACCTGCGGCTCCGCTGGGCGCATCAGCACGGCGATCAACGCGATCACTAACAAGCCGCCTGCAGAGAGCAAACTCATCGTGCGGCGATGGACGCCGCCAGGGACGAACAAATCCAGCGCCAGCAGCACCGTCGCCCACAGCAGCACGAGAATCTCCGGCAGGATTCCCAGAAACTCCGCGATGTTGACTTCAGTAAAACCACCCATAGAGACACTCTGTGTGATTCAGGTTCGCTTCGTGTCTGTGACTCAGCTCGGAATGCCCAAGCCGCGCACAATTGCCTGCACGCCCACCTGCACGACGGACATCACCGTGTTTGGCAGCACGCCCACCACGATCAACGTGCCGCACATGAGGGCGATAGCCGTCTTCTCCAGCGCGCTGAGCCCGGGCAGCTTCTGCAGGCTTTCATCCTTCGGCTCGCTGAAGTACACGCGCTGAGCGACGCGCAAGGTCCAAGCTGCGTTAATCACCACGCACAGGATGCCGCCCACTGCGATGGCAGCGTACCACCAGTTGGTGATCTCCGTGCCAAAGACCTCGCGCGCGAAGACACTCGGCGTCGCGGAGGCGCTCCACAGCCCCATGAAGATTTGAATCTCTGCGGGGAAGCCCGGCAAGCCGGGCATACCCATCAACGTCAGCGCGCCGATCACGAACGCCACAGACGCCAACGGCATCACGCGCGCCAAGCCGTTCAACTGGTTCATGTCGCGGATGTGCGCGCGCTCGTAAATCATGCCCACCAGCGCAAACATCAAACCCGTCATCACGCCGCCGGCAAACAGCTCCAGACCGGCGCCGTTCAATCCCAGCTCATTTAACGCAGCGATGCCCAACAGCACCAAACCCAGGTGGCTGACCGACGAGAACCCGATGATGTACTTCAGGTCGGTCTGCGCAAAGGCAATCAGCGCCGCGTAGATCAAACCGCCCAGGGTCAGAAACACCACCACGGGCATCCAGAACTGCGCGCCCTCTGGCATAAGCTGGACGCCGAAGCGCAGCGCGCAGTAAGCGCCGGTCGCCTTCAGCACGCCGCCGTGCAACATCGAGACAGCCGTCGGCGCTGCAGCGTAACCATCGGGCGACCAGTTGTGCAGCGGCCACAGCGAAGCCAACACGCCGAAGCCCACGAACACGGGCAGAAACCAGGCGCGCTGCAAGTCTGCGGTGTTGCTCAAGCCGAGGATGCCCTCGCGCAGATCGAAGAAGTTAAACGTGTTGCCTGCCTGGAAGTACAGCGCCAGGATGCCGATGATCGCCACCAGCGACCCGACGAAGAGATAAATCGTCAGCTTCATGGCGGCATACTCGCGGCGCTTGCTGCCCCACCCCGCGATCAACACATACACGGGGAAGAGCACCAGCTCGTAGAAGATCAACATCAAGAACAGGTCGAGCGCCATGAAGCTGCCGAACACGCCCGCCACCAGCAGCAGCAAGAAAGCGAAGTATTCGCGTGGGCGATCAGACGTCTGCCACGAGACCAGCACCGCCGCAAACATGACGATGCCGGTCAACAGCAACTGTGGTGCGGAGAAACCGTCCACGCCCAGGTGATAGGTGATGCCCAGCTCAGGCAGCCAGTTCACCTTCTCCTGGAACTGGAAGCCGCCGCGCACGGTGTCGTAGCCCAGAAAGACCACCAGCGACAGCAGCATCGAGACAAACGCAGCCGCCGCTGCCACCGTCTTGATGGCGTCTTCTCGGTCTTTCGGTAACATCAGGATGATGACCGCGCCGATGACCGGCACGAGCATGATCAAAGTGAGGATGGGGAAGTTCACCGTCATGATTCACCTCAGCAAGCCCTGCACGCCCACGTTGATCAGGTTCAGCGCCAGTGGCGGATAGACGCCCAGCACCAGCATGGCGCCCATCAACGGCGCGATGGCGAGAATTTCGGAGAAGCTGATGTCGGAGAGCTTATGATGATGCCACTCCTCGCCGAGCGGTCCGTGCAGCACTTTCTGAATCGCCTTCAGGATGTAAATGCCCGTCACCAGCAAGCCCGCCATCGCCAGCACGGTGTAGAGCGTGAACACGGGCCACACGCCGCGCACCACCATGAACTCACTCACGAACCCCGCCAAGCCAGGCAAGCCGAGCGATCCCATCGCTGAGAAGATCAGCATCGCGCCATAGGCGGGCATCATCACCCACAAGCCGCCGTAGCGGTTGAGATCGCGGGTGTGGGCGCGCTCGTAAATGACGCCAACCAGGGCGAACATCGCGGCGCTGCTCAAACCATGCGTCACCATTTGCAGGACGGCGCCGTTGCCAGCGATCACGGCGTCAATCTCGCGCACGCCGCTGTTCGGCGCAAGCGCCAACCCTGTCGCGGCGATGCCCATCGCCACAAAGCCCATGTGATTCACCGACGAGTAAGCAACCAGCTTCTTGAAGTCGTTTTGCCCCCACGCGGCGAACGCGCCCAGCACGATGCTCAGCAGCGCCAGGATCGCCAACAGCGCGGCGAAGGTCAGCCCCAGCCCGGGCAACACTTCCTGACCGAACACGTCGGGGAACAGTGGCATAACCAGGCGGAAGAAGCCGTAGCCGCCGAGCTTCAGCAAAACGCCCGCCAGGATCATCGAGCCGCCCGTCGGCGCCTCGGTGTGGGCGTCGGGCAGCCACGTGTGCAGCGGCCAGATCGGAATCTTCAGCGCAAACGCCAGCGTGAAGGCGACAAACGCCACCGCCTTCCACACGGTCGGCTCCCAGCCAAAGAAGTTCACCTGGTTATCCCCAGTGAACGGGCGCCCCAAATTAGAGGTGAGGTAGGTGATGTCGTAGCTCTTCGACGCCAAACCGATCACCTGAATCGCCAGCAACATGCCCAGGCTGGCGAACATCGTGTAGAGGATGAACTTGAAGGAAGCGTAGCGGCGGTTCGCCCCACCCCACTGGTTGATCAAGAAGAACATCGGCACCAGCCCGATCTCGTAGAACACGAAGAACACGATCAGGTCGAGCGCGACGAACACGCCGAAGACCGAAGTCTGCAACAGGAAGAAGAGGGCATAAAACGCCTTCGGGTTCTTCTCGACGCTGGTGCTGATGATCATCGCCAGCGGCGTGAGGAAGGCGTTCAGCACCACCAGCGGTAGGCTGATGCCATCCACGCCAACTTTATAGACCGAGTTGATCTGCGGGAACCACAGGGCGCTCTCCACAAATTGATAGCCGCCGCGGGTCTGGTCATAGCTAAAGAAGAGATACAGCGACAAGCCCAGCGTGAGCAAGCTGAAAGCCACAGCCCCCCAGCGGATGGTGTTGACCGCGCTGGATGGCGTCAGCAGCACCAGCACCATGCCCACCAGCGGCAGGAACGTGATGATTGAAAGGATGTTCGCGTTCAGGAGTTCCATCACAAACCTCTACGTCATTGGAAGAAGAACAGCGACACGATCAAAATGACCATCACCATGACCAGCCCAGAGAGCAGGTAGTTCTGCACCTGTCCGCTTTGCAGCTCGCGCGACCAGGCGCCCAGATTGCGGAAGAAACTCCCCACGGCATCTGAGAAGCCTGTGATAACGACACGGTCGAACTCGGCGAAGGCACGTGTGACGCGCGCGCCAGCCGCAAAACCGCCTTCCAGGATGCGGTCAATCACCTGCTTGTCCACCACGCGGCTGTAGTTGTCGGCGATCGCTTGCATCGGCTTGATGAAGATGACCTGATACAGCTCATCCCAGTACCAGCGGTTGTTGAGGAACTTGAAGACAGGCAGCTTCTCCACAGGGTCGGTCTGCCCAGCTTGCAGCGGCTTTGCGGCATACACCAGCCAGCCGAGCGCCAACCCACCCAGCGCGACGCCCAGCGAGAACAACACAGGCACGACGTTGAACGGCGGCGCTTCGGGCTTCTCCAGCAACATGCTGGCGAGGTAGTTCTTCAGCCAGAAGGCGCTCTCGCCGAACAATGCGCCAAAGACTGGGAAGTCCTTTGGCACGTTGATGAAGCCGATGAACAGCGCGAAGGTCGCCAGCACGATCAGCGGGATGGTCATGGAGGGCGTGCTCTCTTCAGCGTGCGCGGCAGCTTCCGTGCGCGGCGCGCCGAGGAAGGTCATCGCGATCTGGCGCATGGTGTAGAACGCCGTCATCAGCGCGCTCACCACCAGCAGCGCGAACACCACCAGGCTGAGCGTGTCTCCCTTCACCACGCCGTGATAGTAGGCGTCGGCGAAGATTTCATCTTTGCTCCAGAAACCTGCGGTGATGAACGGGAAGCCCGCCAGCGCCAACCCACCAGCCAGGAAGGTGAGGAAGGTGACCGGCATCCGTTTTGCCAAGCCGCCCATGTTGCGCATGTCTTGCGGGTCGAAGCTGTGCGCGCCGTGCGGCTGATCGTGGCTGTGGTCGTGGTCGTCGTGCGACCCGTGATCGTGGCTGTGACCGTTGCCATGATGAGCGTGAGCGAGATGATGATGACCATGCTCCACACCGTGAATCACTGAACCCGAGGCTAGGAACAACAGCGCTTTGAAGAAGGCGTGCGTGAGCAGATGGAACGCTGCAGCCACATACGCGCCGATGCCCACCGCGGCAACCATGAAGCCCAATTGCGAGATGGTGGAGAAGGCGAGCACGCGCTTGATGTCGTACTGCGCCACAGCGATAGTTGCGCCCATAAAGGCAGTGAAGGCGCCGATCACAGCGACGATGGTGAAGGCGATGTTGTGCTCGCCAGCTGCCTCCAACAAGGGGAAGAAGCGCAACAGCATGAACACGCCCGCGCTGACCATAGTGGCGGCGTGAATCATGGCGGAGACGGGCGTCGGACCTTCCATCGCGTCAGGCAACCAGACGTGCAGCGGCCACTGCGCGCTCTTGCCGACGGTGCCGCCAAAGATGAGGATGGCGATCAAGCCCGCCGCGGAGATGCCCAGCCCCAACACCGCTGGCGTTGCTGCCAGCCTCTCCAGCACTGCTTCATTGTGCAAGATTTCGTGGAAGCTCAGCGTGCCGGTCTCGGCGTAGAGATATGCCATGCCGAGCAACAGCAGCATGTCGCCCACGCGGGTGGTCATAAACGCTTTGACCGCCGCGCGATACGCCGATGGCTTCTGGAAGAAGAAGCCGATCAACGAGTAGGAGCAGAAGCCCATCAGCTCCCAGAAGATGAAGAGGGTGAGCAGGTTGTCGCTGACCACCAGCCCCATCATCGAGCCGCCGAACAGGCTCAAATAGGCGAAGAAGCGGGTGTAGCGCGGGTCGTTCGCCATGTAGCCAGTGGAGTAGATGAAGATCAGCGACGCAGCGAGCGGCACCATGAACAAGAACGTCGCGCCCAGTGGGTCCACGCCGACGCCGATGTTCAGCACGGTGTCGCCTGTAGCCAGCCAGGGGAATGTGCTGCGGATCGGCGCCTTGCCCAGGTCCTTGATCTGCCAGACGTTGAAGAAGACGATGAAGGACAACACCGCCGAGGTGATCATCGAGATGACGGCGATGGTCGAGCTGGTCTGGCGATAGCGATTAAAAAACAGCGCGATCAAGCCAAACGCCAGGATCGGTGGCAAGGGCGCCAGCCAGAGCAGCGTGGGGAGATAGTCGGGAGCGTTTACGACAGCTTCGGCAAACATGATCTCTCACTCACAGCTTCAGTTGGTCCAGCTTTTCGGGGTCAATGCTGCGCGTGGTGCGATACACCGAGATGATCAGCGCCAAGCCGACCGCCGCCTCAGCCGCGGCGACGATGAACACAAACGCAGCAAACGCCAAGCCCGCCGCCGAGCTGGGGTTGATGTAGCGCCAAAAAGCCAGCAGGTTCAGGTTGACCGCGTTGAGCATCAGCTCAACGCCCATCAACATGGCGATGGCGTTCTTGCGCGCCAGCACACCGTATAAACCGAGCACAAACAGACCGGCGGCGACGAACAAGTACCACCAGAGGGGGATGCCGTTGATGATGTTTTGAGCAGGCATGTTTGTTCTATCTCTTCTCTCCGAAGTCAGGCGTGGCAGGCTCAATGATCGGTGGTGCTCGCAGCAGCCGTCGAGGGCACGGTTGGGGCGCCCTGCGCGGCGCGCATCGCGGCTTCCTCGGCAGCTTCCTCGGCGGCGATCTCCCGTTGCTCGGCGATGATCTCCGCGGGCTTGCGCTGCCGCGCGATCAAGATCGCACCAGCCAGCACCACGTCCACCAGGAAGGCGACCAGCAAGAACGGCAGCAGGAACTGGTTCATGTCCACCAGCGCGCGCCCAAAGTCAGCGATGTAGGTCTCGGGGACGGGCTGAGGCATATAGCGCCACGGCACGTCGCCCACCACGCGCGGCGTCTCCGTCCGAAAGAGCGCGGAGAGCACTGGCACGCCAGTCAAGTCCAGCGTGAAGCGCAGCGGACCGAACAGCAGCGCGAACAACACGAAGAGCAGCGCCGACAGCGCTGCCACGCCGCCCGCTTGCGCGTTGCGCGGCGTCATCGCCTGCATCCCGCGCGTGAGCATCACAGCAAAGATGATCAGAATCGAGATCGCGCCGATGTAGATCATCACCTGCGCCACAGCGAACAAGCCCAGGTCCAGCAGCACATAGAAGCCCGCCACGCCCAAAAAGGACAGGATCAGCATCAACGCGCCGCGAAACAGGTTGCGCGTGGTGACCACGAACAGCGCGGAGCCCAGCACAACAACCGCCAGCAGGACGAAGACCACTTGTTGAACGGTGATTTCCATGTCGCAGTTCTCCAGGACTTCACTCAGGCGCCCACAACTGCCATATTCTCAGCGCGACGCTGTGCGAGAAGCGCCTCTTCTTGTGCGCGCATACGGCGCGCCGCCTGCCCTGCCAGCGACAGGGACACGATCAGCACCGTCAAGTTGATCACCATCAGGATGACCGCCTGCGCGCCAGGGCTGACCAGAATGCCTCCGCCCGCCATTTGCGCGGCGGGGGTGGTGGGGAAGAGCTTCAGCGCCAGCATCACGAGGACCAGGTTCACGATGCTCATCGGCACAAGGAACTTCCAGTTGAGGTTGTGCATCTGGTCAATGCGGACGCGGGGCAATGTGCCGCGCAACCACATCAACACGAAGAACACCAACGCCGCCTTCAACAACAGCCAGATGTATGGCGGCAGAATCGGTCCGGCGTAGCCACCGAGGAAGAGCGTGGCGAAGACAAAGGAGACGGCTAGCGCATTTACATACTCACCTAAGAAGAAGAGGGCGAACTTCATGCCGCTGTATTCCGTGTGGAAGCCCGCCACGATCTCCGACTCCGCCTCGAGCAGGTCAAACGGCGAGCGCGCTGTCTCCGCCACGCCGCTGATCAAAAACACCAGCGCCGAGAGCGGCAAATACACGATGTGCGGGATGCCCGGGTTGCCGTCGAGCGTGGTCTGGTGATTGACGATGTCAATCAGGCTCATCGAGCCGGTCAGCATGACGACGGGCAGCACGTTCAGCAACATGGGCACTTCATACCCGACCAACTGCGCCACAGTGCGAAACGCGCCCAGCAGCGCATACTTGTTGTTGCTGCCCCAACCCGCCATGATGATCGCCACGATGCTGCCAGAGCCGACCGCCAGCACGAAGAACACGCCCACGTTCAGGTTCGTGCCGACCACTCCTGGCGCAAACGGCAACACAGCATAGGTGGTCAGCGCGAACACCGCGATCACCAGCGGCGCCAGGTTATACACCCAGCGATCTGCTGCGGCGGGGGTGGTGTCCTCTTTGGTGAACATCTTGATGCCGTCGGCGATTGGCTGCAACAATCCGAAAGGTCCCGCCTGATTAGGACCGATGCGATCCTGGATGCGCGCCACCACCTTGCGCTCCACGTATGTCAGCCCCATGAACGACAAGGCAGCAAAGGTTGCCAGCACGACGGCAGCCAGCCCCATCGTGACCAGGTCTGCCAGGAGAGGGCTAAACGCGAAGATGTTGCCGATCAACTCAGCGACAAAGTCGCCGACAATCTTGAGCAAATTGTTGATGACATCCATAAGAAGCAAAAAAACTGACAGAGGCTCACTCTGTCAGGATTGCACGTTCACTCCCAGTCCAACGCACCTTTCCGCCACGCATAAATCAACGCCACGAGAAGGACGATCACAAACAGGACGACGTTTGCGACGGCGAAGAAAGTGAGTGAATTGAAGGCGACCGCGATGGGGAAGAGCAGCAGGGCTTCGATGTCGAACAACACGAAGACCAATGCCAAAATGTAATACTGCACGCGGAACTGCACCCACGTGTCGCCCACCGTTGTCATGCCGCACTCGTATGTCTCAAGCTTGGCGGGATTAGGCTTCTTCGGACGCAGCAGCGACGCCGCGATCAGGGTGACACCCATCAACAGCGCCGCTGTGACCATCATGACGCCAACAAAGGCAAAATCGGTTCTCATCGTGGTCGTCCTCGTTACACAAATCAGCCACAGCGTCGCAGGTCTGTTACGGCAGGCGCCGCTGTGGCTATTTACCTTCAGTCAGGCACGCAGATTATAGCCGCGCCTTTGTGTCCGTCAAGCGTGGCTTAATTCGCGGCGCGGCTGCCTCTCAGATAACACGCGCCAGCTTGAGCGCCGTCTCCACCAACAACCCTGCCAGGAAGAGCAAGCCGAACGCTCGGTTGTGGGCGAAGGCAAACGCAGCCAGCCAGGTCGGCCAGGCATCGGCGGGAAACCAGTCGGGCTTTTGTGCGGGTTTGGGCAGCTGGAACATCTGCCACGTCAGCGCAAACGTGCGCAGCGCCAACAACACCACCAGCAGGATCGGTGTGAAAAAGCCCGCCACCACCAGTCCTACTACCAACACATATTGCAACACCATGCAGCCCAGCGCCACCGCGCGCGCCAGGCGATCACCCAAAATGACGGGCAGGGTGTAGATGCGCCGCGCCTTATCCGCCTCGCGCTTGTCAATGTGCTTGCCGAAGATCACCATCGTCGTGCCGAGCGCGTAGGGCAAGCCACCCAACACGACGTTCCAATCCCACTCACCTGTGATGACGTAGTAGCCGCCGCCGATCATCAGCGGTCCCCAGACCAGAATCACCGCCACTTCGCCTAAGCCGATGTACTTCAGCGGCCAAGTGTATGCCAGGACGAAGAAAGCACCCGCCAGCAGCAACGGCAGGGTCAAGCCGCCGCGCAGGAGCACAAGCAGTACCCCGCAAGCCAGCGCAACTGCGCCAGTGAAGATGGCATAGCGCCAGGCATCTTTCATCGTCCAGAAGCCTGCCTCTAGCGGCTGCACGCCGTATTGGGCGCGATAGTAGTTGCCGCGGTCTACACCTTTGGCGTAGTCGGTCATGTCGTTGAGCAGGTTGTTGGTGGCGTGCGCCATGATTAACCCCACCGTGACCAGCACCCACGAGAGCGGGTCAAACTTGCCTGCCCGCGCCGCGAAGATGCCCGCCAGCGCTGCGGAGATGAACGTCATGATCAGCACCGCCGCGCGCGTGGCGATCATCCAGCGGGCGAGCGGGTCGAGCTGTCGCCATTCGTTATGTTGCAAGCGCGGCACGCCGCCCAGCGCCCGTCGCCACACCGCAAAGTTCAACGAGGACATGTCAGCCTATGCCTTCAACCTCCAGAGGATGTGAACGCTGAGATTTTAATTGCCCAGTCGCGGTCAAATGAGAGCGACCTCAAGACGAGCATCCCGCGCGCATCCGCCTCCACTTCTTGCGAGCCAACTGGCAGCCCGCTGCGGGTGTTAAACCACTGCACGCGATAACGCCCTGGCGGCAAGCCGCGCAACACGACGCGCACGCCGCGCAGCGTGGGGAGGACAAACCGATAGGGCGCACCGGTGGATTGGCTCAAGATGTGGGCAAAGACTACCTCCTGCTGCTCGTAGCGCGAGTGGCGCACCCACACCAGCGCGCGCCCCTGCCCCAACAGACCCATGCCCACCGCATCAGCAGACACTTCAACCGTGACGGGGCGCATGGCGGCGAGGTCCTCGCCCTGGAGAAAGCGCGACAAGCCCAACAGGTGCTTCCACAGGTCACCAGCTTCTATGTAGTCGTCCCACCACCAATACATTGCCGCCCCAGCGAAGCCGCTGAAGGTGCTCGCCCACAAGCCGTTGTGCAGATGGATGCCCTCTCGTGTAGCTTCGTTGAGCGGCTCGCCGATGGAGGAATAGCCGAACTCGCTCAGCAGCAGAGGCTTCTCAGGCCAGTCGGTGGTGGGGCGAAAGCCACCTGGCAGCGATCTGAACCAGGTGGGGGAGATGTGGTACTCGTGTCGCTGCGTCAGCCCGATTTCCTCCATGCGCCATACGCGCGGGTCGCCGTTGCCGATGTAGCTCAGGGTGATCAATCGCTGGTTGGGGTCGTGCGTCCGCAACACCGCGCTCATCTCTTGAAGCCAGGGGATCAGCGACTCGGTGTCAATCGGTGTGGCGTCCACCTCGTTCCAAAACTCCCAGGCGGCGATGGCAGTGGAGTAGCCCCAGCGCGCCGCGATGTAGCGCAGCCGCTGCGCGAACAGGCGCCGTGCGGCAGGGTGCGTGACAAACTCGCCTGGCTGCGCGATCACACCACCAAGCCGCGCGTTGTAGGGATTTTCCATCCACAGCCCTGCGCTGTCCGCGCGAAACTCCAGGTCGGCGATCAAGGTGAGCATCACGGTGATGCCGCGCTGTTCCGCCATCTCCAGCACGCGATCTAGCCAATGCGCGCGCAGTTGGCGATTGTCGTAGTTGCCCAAACCAGTGTCCCGCCACTCAATGCCGAACGACCAGGGCGCCATCCAGATGCGCGTGGCGTTGCCGCCGTTGCGGTGCAGTGCGTCGAGCCGTCGCTCGTATTCGCCTATCGGGTCGTCGCGCCACCACCCCAGGTTCACACCAATGGGGAAGAAGGGATCGCCGTTGTCGAAGGCGAGGTAGCGCGGATTGCGGGGATGCACGCGCACAAAGCCTTTCGCCCGGCGGGGCGCCACGTGAAGCGTGATGGCGGGGCTGCGGGTTTCGCCTCTGAATGTGCGAACTATCGCCTGGGCGCGCCACACGCCAGCCGCAGGCGGCGTGAAGCGCACGCGCCAACCGCTCCGGCGCGCGTCCGTGGGGTGCGCATACCAAAACGCCGGCACGGTGATCGCGCGCCCGCTGGGCGACTCGAATCGCACGCGCGCGTCCAGCTCGGCGGGGTCATACGGGTTGCGGACGACTTGCGGCAACGTCAGCGCCAGCTCTAATTTGCACCATTGCGAGGGCAGCGGTGTGAGGCGCGCCAACGTGGGCAGCCCAACTGCCCCGCCGTGAGGCGAAGGCACAACAGTTGTTGAGCAGGGTTGATCTGTGGCGGGCGTCGCAGCGAGGGGCTGTGCAGTCGCCGCCACAAAAGCGACGATCAAGACCTTAAGCCAGGCGTTCATCACACGACGCTCGCACAGCGCAGCGCGCACAGCGCGCGCTTTCGGCGTGGTTGCGATGCGCTTCACTGCCACGAAGCGCTGCTCGCATTTCCTGCATCACCGCCAGCAGTTCAGCTTTCAGTTGCGGGGTGTAAGGCACGCGAAACTCCTCGTCTGCATAACGGATGATGCCGTAGGGCGGCGGACTGCCCAGCGCCTCCTCCACCAGCAGGCAGTAGGCTGCAAGCTGAAGCACGTGACCGCGATAGGGCTGTGCGGGCGCAGGTGTGGATTTCAGCTCAACGGGGATGATCGCGCCGCCCACGCGCAGGAGGTAATCGGGTTTGCCAGAGAGGCGATAGCGCGGCGCGTATAAGGCGCGCGTGTCGCGCCGCAGCGCACCGCTATCGTCGAAGATCACCCGCCCTTCGCCAATCGCGCCGACACGTCGGCGCAGGTGCCAGCTTAACGCCAACATCACCAGCGCGAGGCATAGCGCGACCCAGACGAAGACCATGCGCGTTTAAGACATCGCGGTCCACTCTCTGCCCACGTCAATGCTCCAGCCGCCGTCAATGGTGATCACCTGACCGCGAATCATGCGGGCGCTGGGGCTGCACAGGAAAGCGATCACCTCTGCCACGTCTTGCGGCTCAACCAACCGCCCTGCAGGCGTGCGCTGCAACGCCAGCTTTAACATGAGGTCGCTGTTTTTGAAGAACTGCAAGGCGTCGGTGCGAATGATGCCCGGCGAGACGCAGTTGACCACGATGTTCATCGGCGAGAACTCCACCGCGCAGTAGCGCGTCACCGCTTCCAGCGCGCCTTTCGACGCGCCGATCACCACATAATCTGGCAAGGTGCGCAAATTGCCGATGCTGCTGACGTTCACAATCGCGCCGCCCCCGCGACGCTGCATGAGCGGCGCAGCCCGCTGCGAGGCAAACAGCGCCGCGCGCGCGTTGATGTTCATCGTCCAGTCCCACCCTTTCACTTTCTGCTCCATGATCGGGCGGATGTAGCCCGATGCTGCGTTGTTGATCAGAAAGTCCAGACCGCCGAAGTGCGACTCCACGGTGTCGAAGAGGCGGTTGAGGTCTTCTGGATCACCAACGTCGGCTTTGACGACCAGCACGCGGCGACCCAGCGCTGCGATCTCGTGCGCGGTCTCTTCGGCGGTGCTTTGTTTGCGCAGGTAGTTGATCACGATGTCGGCGCCCAGCCTGGCGAAGTGCAGCGCAGTGGCTTTGCCGATGCCGCGCCCACTGCCGGTGATGAGTGCGATCTTGTTGGAGAAGTCAAACATGGGCAGGTCGCAATTACGGATGTTGTGTTGAGGAGGCGCCTGGCTCGACCAGGCGGATGGGCTTCAAGAGCGCTGGATCAAACTCAGCGATGCGCTCGGGACCGAGCTGCTCCAGTGTGGCGAACGCTGCCTGCGCATCGGCTCGCAACGCGGCGATGTCCACGCCCTGGCACACGTCGGGCAGCACGTTCAAATACTGCCACGCGCGCTGGAAGAGCCTGCGCGCGCCGACGTAGTTGCGCCGTTGAATTTGATAGTACGCCACACCCACCTGGAGGATGCCTTGATACATCTGGCGCACAGGTCCGCTCTCCTGGCGCCAGAGGTGCTCGAAGGTCTCGTGCTGTTCCCAGAATTCGCCTCGGTTGAACTGCTCGATGGCACGGCGCGCCAGCGCTGGCAGCGGCTGCTGCGCTTGTTGCGACAAGGCATCGCTCTGGTCGGGACGGGCGTGGCGCTGGATCATGCCGGGCACATCCGCCATGAAGGCGCCGTTGCTCACAACCGCATCACAGCCGAAGCGGCGCGCGCGCTCCAACGTTGCGGCGTCCTTGTGCGAGCCGAAGGCGAGAATGGGCATTTTGCGTGTGGCGGGGCTGGTTTTTGCCGCGAGCACCCAGGCGTGCCAATCCAGCGAGCGAACCGAAAGATCCACCAGGATCAGCTCAGGCTGGCGCTCCACAAGCCAGGCGACCACATCATCCACTGGCTGCGCCAGCGCAAGCTGATAGCCGAGTTGCCTCGCGGCAATCTCAACAGGCGACTGGAAGAGCAAGTCATCGCTGAGCAGCGCCAGCGTTTTGAGCCTCATCGCGGCGGATTATAAAGAGCGGCTGTGGGAGCGTCGGCGTCTCGTCACCGCGCAGAGGCTCAGCGGTGATACAAGCCCGCCTGGGCGACGTACGCTTCCACTGGCTTCGGCACGAGGTAACGCAACGAGGCACCGCCCTGCACCATACGGCGCAGCTCGCTGGAGGACACGTCGAGCAGCGGCGTGCGTATCCAACGCACGCGGGCGCGAATGGTTGGCAGCGCCGCCTCCACCACGCTCAGGTCAAGCATCACATCCGGTCGCAGCGCCACCGCCACGTCTGCCACATCCAGGATGTAGCGCGGCTCCTGCCAGTTCGGCAGGTCCATCAGCGCGTCGGCACCCATGATGAAAGTCCAGTGATGATCGGGGAAGGCTTGTCGCAGCGCGCGCAGCAGTCCGCTGGTGTAGTGAGGGGGAGGGCGATCTACGTCCAGCGTCGAGAGGCGAAAGCGCTCGTGATCGGAGATCGCCAGGCGCGTCATGTGCACGCGATGATGCGCGGGCGTGAGGTCGCCGTTGTGCTTGTGGGGCGGCTGCCCCACCGGACAAAACCAGATTTCATCGAGGTCAAGCTGATGCAGTGCCTGATCGGCAACGATGAGATGACCAATGTGCGGCGGGTCGAATGTGCCGCCAAAGATGCCAACATTCATATCGTGGCGTGTGACTCAGAGGTTCAGGGAAACAAGGAGGGCGACGAGCGTGGCTGCGCCAGCGAGGAACAGCCACAGCCAGTTGTCTTTCAACGCATCGGTCTGTTCGCGCGCGCGCAGCAATTGCGTGCGGGTCGTGTCTGACGCAGGATCGAGGAGCATTCGCCGAAACTCTACCACCGAAGCAGGACGATCACATGGATGCAGCGCCATCGCCGCCATCACCGCCGCCTCCACGTGAGGGCTGACGGCTGAGTTGATGCGGCGAATGGGGATGAGCGCGTCGGCGTCGAGAAAGCGCCGTCGGGCGTCCGCTGGTGGCGTGTTGGTCAGCAAATGGTATAGCGTGGCGCCGAGCGCGTAAATATCGGAACGTGTGTCGGTGTGTGCGTTGTCGTCGCCATACTGCTCCAGGGGGATGTAGGCGGCGGTGCCATGCCCACGCAACACCGTGACGGTTTGCATGTCGTCCTGTTGCATCAGCTTCACCAGACCGAAGTCAACCAGCTTGACGATGCCGCTGGGGGTGAAGCGAATGTTGCTGGGCTTGATGTCTCGATGCAGCACGGGCGGGTCCTGGCTGTGCATATATTCCAGCGCGTCGCATAGCTGCTGCGCCCATGAGAGCACCTCAGACTCCGCCAGGAAGCGCTGTTCGCGGCGCGCCTCGTCCACGATCTCCTTGAGGTTTTTGCCTGCCACATAATCCATCACCAGGCAATGCATGTCCCCATCCAAGAAGTAATCGGATACCTTCGGCAGGTTGACATGGTCGAGACACGCCAGGATGCTGGCTTCGCGGGCGAACTGTCGCTGCACTTCACCCAGCAGCGACGCGCCCAGCGACAGGTCCACCCGCATCACCTTGACTGCACATCGTCGCCCTTCCAGGCGCAGATCCTCTGCCAGGTACACTGACCCCATCCCTCCCTGTCCGATAGGAGACATGATGCGATAGCGCTCGCGCAGCACTGTGCCCGGTTTGAGCATGAGTTGTCAAATTGTATCGGCGGACAACACCTCGTGCCATCTCAGCGCTCGCACTACAATAGGTCGCAGAACGCGATGTCTCTCTGCGCAGAGTTGAACATGATGCACTGCTCACGTCGCAGCTTGCTGCGGTACGCAGTTGGGTTAGCCGCCGCGACATGGGCAATGGGCGCAAGCGCCCACGTCGCACGAGCGGGCACGCAGACGTTACGCTTTCGCGTGCTGCACGCCGTGCCAGATGCGGGGGAATTGGACATCTACGTATCGCGCACCCGCGTGGCTTCTGACTTGAGCTACACCCGATTCAGCCGCACCTGGACGTACCCAGCGCCCAGCTTGCCAGTGCGTGTGTTCTTCGCGGGAGACGACCCAGCAACCACCGCACCTCTGCTCGCCACCAACGTGCCAGCAGAGCTAGGGCGCAGCTATCTCATCGCAATTGCCAACCGCCTCAGCAATTTGCAGGCGCTGGCATTCCCCGACCCACCTCACCCGCCGCGCGGACAATTCGCGCTGCGCTTTATGCACCTGGCGCCGAGCGCGGGGATGCTGGACCTGCTGCGCGCAGACACACCGACGGCGCTGAGCACGCTTGCGTTTGGCGAAGCACAGTCCATTTTGCTCCCAGCAGGCACCTACGCCTTTCAAGTGCGCGACGCCAGCACAGGTGTAGTGTATCTTTCGCTACCCGCGCGGCGATTTGCTGCTGGCGCGCGTCGGACGCTCTATGTGTTCGAGCAGGCGCGCACAGGCGCACGCGCGCTGGCTCAAGCCGATGGCTTGGACTTCTCCCTCCTACCAGACCCATAAATCGGAAGCAATCTTACGCGCATCATTTTGGTTAATCACCCCCGCTGCGACTGCTCTCCGCAAGCCATTGATGCACTCGTACTCCCAGAGCACTGGAGCTGCTAAACCTGAGCGCTTGCATCGGACAGAGCGGGAGAGCCTGTGCACGGAGCAGATACCACGACGTGGCGAGGATGTTGCAAGCAGACCTGAGCGATGGCTGGTGCATTACAACCACGGAGCGACTAATCGGAAGGGCGCTCTGAGCTTACTGAAAGGCGAAGCCCTGAGATTGTCGAAGGACGAAGCGAGCGACTTTGACGCAACGACTTTCCCGCGGTTTCTTGCCATACCTATCCAGTGTTTGCAACAGAGCAAGTCGTGTCTCAAAAGCACAAACAGAGAAGCTTAACATTACACAGTGTGAAGCCAAATATCGCTAGCAGCAAGGTGCGTTCCCTACAACAGAAAGCCGCCCCTCTCGGCTTCCAACCTACCCCACGTTTGAAGGAGCTGTTTCCCAGGACGCGTGTTGGGCTACGTCCCAGCTTACCAACGCATGGTCTTCAGATTCTCGATTCCTTCGAAGTGCTCGTCGCGTGTCACCAACGTTAGCGCGTGCTGAATTGCCAACGCTGCAATCCAGATGTCGTTTTCTGGAATGGGTCGTCCCCTTAGCCGAAGTTTGTTCTTGACATCCCCGTAATGTCGAGCAGTGTTTGTATCGCATCCGAGTACAACGTTGCTGGCAACAAATTGGTCGATACGCTGTAGATTGTGGGATGTTTTCCCCGATTTCCTCGCCCCGTAGTAGAGCTCACCTATGGCTATGCTTGACAGGAATACCTGTTCTGCTTGTGCCAGACTCTCTTTGGCTTGCGGCTCATCGGCAAACAAGGCGATGATGATATTCGTATCCAGCAGATATCTACCATTCATTCGCCTCTACCTGCTCGCATCCTTGCTCGATTGCTTCACGCATCAACTGAGCATCATCGGGCGAAATTACCCCAGCAAAGCTCAGGAGTTGCTGGCCAGGAACGCCTTGAGGGGTGGAGACCGCCAAAGCACGCGTGAATTCCAGGACACGCCACTGCAATTCCTGTGGCAAGTCCCTTAGTTGCTCAATTACCTTGTCAATGATGGGAGTTTCCATTCTGGCCTCCGTCTTCTATTCCTCAATTCTCATCTCCATGATAGGCGAATTGTGTCTGCGCTGCTGCCCTAGCGGCGCAACCCAACGCCCCAGTTCAGCCGCGTTGCGAAGCGAAGCGGAGCATATCTGCTGCAACATCCCACGATGGCGCGGTCATCATTCATGCAGGAAGAAACAGCGGTGCACACCATTGGCTCACAGTGTACTCAAAAACGGCAGGCTCACAAGCCGTACTATTCGCACTGGCGTGGCGCAAGCCTTCTTACTGCAACCTGGTTTCCAGAAGCGACGATTTACCCCCGGACGGCGTCTGATCCAGTTCAGTGTCCCTGTTCAGACAATTCCCGTTGTTCAGGCGTATGACAGAAAAGCAACCCAGGACTAGATTTGTCCCCAAAGATGAGGCATGTCGTGTTCGAGCAGGCGCGCACAGGCGCACGCGCGCTGGCTCAAGCCGGTGGCTTGGACTTCTCCCTCTTGCCAGACCCATAAACAGGGCATTTCCTGTGAGGATGCGCGAGGCTTCGCTCTCACATCTTTAACACATCTTCAATGCAGTGAACCATCTGGAAGCGATGCTGCTGCAGCGCGCTGACTAACCGTCGGTCGGCACTCCAAAAATCTGCCTTCAATTTCTCCGCAAGTGCTACATATTGAGCGTCATAAGCTTTGCTTTGACCGATTCGATTTGCCCACTCCAACGCAGCAAGATGAAGTTCCAGAGTTGGAGCGACGCAGTGCGCACTCAGTTTGAGCAGGTCGGAAGCAATCCTACGCGCATCATCTGGGTTAACCACCCCCGCTACAACTGCTCTTCGCAAGCCACTGATGCACTCGTATTCTCAGAGCATTGGAGCTACTAAAAAGGAGTTCTGTTTGAGCCAGAACAGACACCAGCTTATGCGCCAAGTCAGTGTAGGGGAGTTTCAGAAACAACGCTGGCGCGATATTCGCATCTATCACAACCCACTGCATTCTCGGCAGTCACGCCTCCTACACACCGAGCTCAGGTGCACCCTTTGCAGAACGCCTCGTGGGATCGGGCAACTGACTCGGTCCTTCCTCGCTCCACCCACGTTCTTCAACTAAGCTACCTTCATAAAGTTGAAAGCGCTCGAGGCGCCTACGCGCTTCCTCAAGTATCTGGAGGCGATAACTCCAGAGGCGTCTTTCTTCGAGCACTTTCAAACCGATGTCCACAGCTTCAAGCAAGACTTAATCTGAGGAGCTGCTCTCTTGCTCAACAATATCCGCCACCCGCTTGAACTGAACATCGCTGAGTCGAACCGTGACGTGTCGAATCGTGACACAACGGTACGGCACAAAGAAGATAACCAGCGAAGCGACGCTACAGAGCTGTCATGGAAACACTCAATTCGAGCGCCGATCTGGGGCGGGAGCGACGGGTTCTTTGCGCTCCTCCGTGACGCCGTTCTTGTGCGGGTGAGTGGCCGGCGCCTGTTCGCCCGCGCCAAACAGGCGATCTTCCACCCGCCGCAGCAGGCGACGCGCCCGCGAGCGCACCCCCGCCAGTCCGTAGCTCACCCGGCTCAGCACCCACCGCGAGCGTCTCATCGCATGTGGCTCGCTCCATTCAATCGCCGCTGCCGCCCAGGTGAGACCCGCTCCAAACCCGACGATCACCACGCGATCGCGCGGGCGCAGCCTGCCGCTCTCTGCCGCTTCAGCCAGCGCAATGGGCACGGAAGCCGCGCTGGTGTTGCCGTAGTGCTCGATGTTGCAAAACACCTTCTCCATGGGGATGTTCAAGGCGCGGGCAGCGGACTCGATGATGCGCAGATTCGCCTGATGTGGCACAAATAAGTCCACCTGGTCGGAGGTCCACCCTGCTTTGTGCATCACCTCGCGGGCGGCGCGGTCGAGCACCCGCGAAGCAAAGCGATACACCTCGCGCCCGTTCATGTGCAGCGTGTTCAGTCGCTTCGAGAGCACCTCTGGGGTGAGCGGCATTTTGCACCCCCCAGCGGGGACGATCAATAAGTCGCCGCCACCGCCATCTGATCGCAGCAGCGTAGAGAGCACACCACCGGGCTGATCGCTGCCTTGCAAAACAACCGCGCCGGCGCCATCGCCAAACAGCACGCACGTGCTGCGGTCGTTCCAGTTGATGATGCGCGAGAGCGTCTCTGCGCCGATCACCAGCACCGTGTTGGCGCTGCCAGCGCGAATGCGATCCGCCGCCACGCTCAAGGCATAGACGAAGCCCGAACAGGCTGCGCTCAAGTCAAACGCGCCAGCGCGGTCTGCGCCTAGCGCGTCTTGCACCAAACAGGCGGTCGCTGGGAAGATGTGGTCTGGGGTGGCGGTGGCGACGATGATCAGGTCCAGCTCGTTCGGGCTGACGCCCGCGCGGTCCAGCGCTGCCATTGCCGCGGCGGTGGACATGCTCGCGGTTGTCTCGTGGTCTGCCGCGATGTGGCGCATCCGAATGCCGGTGCGCTCGCGGATCCACGCATCGGACGTATCCACGATGCGCGCCAGGTCGTCGTTGGTCATGATGCGCTGCGGCAGGTACTTGCCCCAGCCAGTGATGTGGGCGTATCTCATGAGCCTAATTCCGAGCGAAGCTGCGCCCAGCGAAGTTCTAGGGCACAAACTCGCGCAGCACCAGCGAGGCGTTGTGACCGCCGAAACCGAATGAGTTGGTCATCGCCACGCGCACCTCGCGCTGCGCTGCCTGATTTGGCGTGTAGTGTAAATCACACTCTGGGTCGGGCACACGATAGTTGATCGTCGGCGGGATCACGTCATGGTTGATCGCTTGCACGCACACAATCGCCTCAATCGCGCCCACCGCGCCGAACGAGTGCGCGGTCATGGATTTGGTGGAGCTGATGTGCACATCCCACGCCGACTCGCCGAATACCTCTTTTATAGCGCGGGTCTCGTTCACGTCGTTGAGAGGGGTGCTGGTGCCGTGGGCGTTGATATAGTCCACTTCCGAAGGTTGAACCTGCGCCTGGCGCAGCGCGCGTCGCATCGCCATAGCGGGACCGTCCACGTTTGGCGCGGTGATGTGGAAGGCGTCGTCGGTGCAGCCATAACCGGCGATCTCCGCGTAGATGTGCGCACCGCGCGCCCGCGCGTGTTCAAGCGACTCGATCACTAGCATTGCCGCGCCCTCGCCTGTGACAAAGCCGCTGCGCGTCTTGTCGAAAGGACGGCTGGCGGTTTTGGGGTCATCGTAATCCGACGCCAGCGCGCCCATCACCTGAAACGCAGACATAGAGAAGGGGTTGATCGGCGACTCGCAGCCGCCGGTGATCGCAGCGCTCACGCGACCGCTGCGCACCATCTCAAACGCCTCGCCGATCGCGTTTAACCCGCTGGCGCATGCCGTGACGATGCACAGGTTCGGTCCGCGAACGCCGAAGTGGATGGCGATCTGTCCGGTCGCTGTATCCGGCAGCATCATCGGCACAGTGAAGGGGCTGACGCGACGATGCCCGCGCGACAGCATCACTTCATGCTCACTCAGCAAAGTGGTGATGCCGCCGATGCCGCTGCCGATCACCACTGCGACATCGTAGGTGTTGTCAGGTGTGATGCGAAGCTGAGCATCTTCCAGCGCTTGGCGCGCCGCCACTAGCGCCAACTGAGTGACGCGATCCATGCGTCGCGCTTCCTTGCTGCCAAAGTGCGCGGTCGGCTCGAAGCCTTTCACCTCAGCAGCAATGTGAACGTCATAGCCGGTGTGATCGAAGAGCGTGATGTAGTCCACGCCAGACACGCCAGCGATCAGCGCGTCCCAGGTTTGCTGCACAGTGTGGCCGAGCGGGGTGATCATGCCCACGCCTGTGATCACCACGCGATGTGATTGTCCGTTGGAGTTGTGGTTGTGATTGCTCGTCATCTCTGGTCTGGTCTCTCTACGCGAGCGCTGTTCGAGCGGTTGCAGATCGAACGCCCTCGCAGCGACAAGCTCTGCTTCAAACGCACAGAGCCTTCAGGCGGTTGAAACACGTGAAGGGCGAGGAGGTCACGCGCAAATTGCGTGCGCGCATATCGAACCGAGCCACAGCGCGGGTTGCGCTGGGCTGTGTTGAGAAGGGAGCTTTACGGCGCGCGCGGAACCGCGATCGGACCAGGCCAGCCGCTCTTCACGCGCAAGGGAGGCCACTCAGTGAGGCGCTGCGCATGAAAAGCTTCGGGGATGTAGTGCTCTTCGAGCAACTTCACGACGCGGCAGAAGCGCTGGCGCTCCTCGTGTAGCCTCATCAGGCTCTCCAGGTGCGCCTCCAGTTGCGCGCGCTGGATGGCGAGCCAGTGGCGGCTGCCCTCCAGCAGCTCATGCACGGAAGCTGCCGTGATCAGCGCGCTCGCCATCGCGTACGCGAATAGCATCGAGGCGCTGAGTCCTATCGGACCTTCCGCAATTGCGCGCCACGCACAATGCCGGTCGAAGTTCAGCACTGCTTCGGATTTTAATGCACCCGCAAGGCGCGAAGACCGCGCCTGCGCGCTTCGGCTTCCAGTCAGGACGCGCATATACTCGCTTTCTATGACCCAACCTCGCCGGCTGGTGATCGGCATGAGCGGCGCCAGCGGCGCTATTCTCGGCATACGCCTGCTGCAGGTCCTCTCGAAGAGCGACATCGAGACGCACCTGGTGATCTCGCCTGCAGCAAAGATGACCATCCTCAGCGAAACAGACTGGTCGCTGAAAGCGGTGGAGCGCCTCGCCAGCGTGGTGCATCCTCACGCAGACATCGGCGCATCCATCGCCAGCGGATCGTTCCAGACGATGGGCATGGTGATCTGCCCGTGTTCAGTGAAGACCATCTCCGCCATTGCCTACGGCATCACCGACGACTTGATCGCGCGCGCAGCCGACGTGAATCTGAAGGAAGGACGAACGGTGCTTGCCGTCTTCCGCGAGGCGCCGCTGCACGTCGGTCACCTGCGGGCGCTCACCCAGTTTGCCGAGATCGGCGGCGTGGTGTTCCCTCCAGTGCCAGCGTTCTACGCCCGCCTTCAGACAATAGATGAGATGATCAACCAGTTGGTCGGGCGCATGTTGGACCGCATCGGCATCGAAAACGACTTGGTAAAGCGCTGGCAAGGGCTGCGAAGTCCACATCAGGAGACGCGCCATGATGAGCGATGAGTCATTGCGCATCGCCCTGCGCGACTTTTTCGATGCCCATCACGTGTTGACGTTGGCGTATCTTGACGCGGAGGGCATCGGCGCGTGTGCGGTCTGGTTCGCATCGGACGCACAGCTCAACTGTTTCTTTCTCTCTTCGCTGCACACGCGCCACGGACAGGCGCTGCGCGCGGGTGGTGAGGTGGCGTTCACGGTGCAGCGCGACCGCCAAGATTGGCAGATCATCCGCGGCGTGCAAGGGCGTGGCTGGTGCGCGCCTCTGCTTGACGCAGCGCAGCGGGATCAGGCCTGGCAGGTGTATGCGCACAAGTACCCGATCGTCTTGCAGCGCTCGCCTGCGCTGGAGCGCGCGCTGGCGCAGGCGTTGCTCTGGCAGATCACCCCGCGCTGGTTAAGGCTGATTGACAACCAGCGTGGATTTGGCTTCAAGCAAGAGATAATCCTGGATGAGGCATCCGCCGAAACATGACAAGCATTCACATCACCGTGTTCGAGGAAGCGGTCGTGGAAGACGCTCCCTCCCGCCGCGGCGCGATAGCGCGCGTGGCGTTGTATGTCGCGCTGGTAGCAGCTTGGGTGGCGAGCGCAGGCAGCCTCTACATGAGCGAGGTGCTCGGCTGGATTCCCTGCCTGTGGTGCTGGTATCAGCGCGTGGCGATGTATCCGCTGGCGCCGCTGATCGCCGTCGGCTTGCTTATGCGCGACCGCAGCCTGCCAAAATACATGTTGACGCTGGCTGTGCCTGGCATCTTGGCTTCGACGTACCACATCTTGCTGCAAAAGGTGCCGTTCTTCGCGCGTTTTGAGAGTTGCCGCGTTGGTGTGCCCTGCTCGGTGGACTACTTGAACTGGTTGGGCTTCATCACCATCCCCATGCTGGCGTGGGCGGCGTTCGCCATCATCATTGTCGCGGCAGTGATCGCGCTGCGCGCCACAGGCGAAGCGTATCTGGACGAGGGGCTGGTGCCAGGCTTGCCGCCAGCGTTTTCGGTGTTCACGCTGGTGATCGCCGTGGTGGCGCTGTTTGTGCTGAGCGGCGCGATCACCACTGCGCAGCGCCCCTCCCCCACCAGCGCCTTCGCAGCACCGCCCAACACAGAGGCACAGATACTGCCCTCCTCCAGCCTGACCAGCGAAGCAGCGCGCATTTACAACGAATCGTGCATCGGCTGCCATGGCGCCGCTGGTCCGGGCATGATCTACATCCGCGACGAGTTCCTGCGCGAGAGAAGCGATCTGGAGCTGCTCGCCTTCATGCGCGCTGGGCGCGCTGCCAACGCGCCGGATAACTTCAGCGGCATGGCGATGCCAGCCAACGGCGGGCGGATGGACATCAGCAACGCGCAAATGCTGGCGCTGATCCGCTACCTGCGCGAGGCGCGCGGTGCAACTCAGCAATAAAATGCAGGAGGCATGGAGAGCGCCAACTTTCTCATCGGCGCGGTCGGCGTGCTGTGCACCCTGTTGTTCTTCACGATGGGCGTTCGGGCGGTCGCACGTCGTTACACACGATATCGCGGGGCGGAGTTTCACGGGCGCAGCGCAGTGGTGGTCGGCATCCTCTACATCATCATGGGCTTATGTGTAGCGCTCGCAGGATGCAACCTAGTGATGGGCGGCTGACGCATTAATAGGTTATCGTTCTGATTCGCTGTGCAGTTAGCCATTGATTTTGGTTTGAGCAACGTGGATGTCGTGGTCGGCGATGCCACACAGCAGCGAATCACACGTCTGCTCACGTTGCGCAGCCAGCAGCCTGCCAGCATCGAGGGAATCACCCGCGTGCTGGAGGGCGGCGGCTACCGCCCTTCGGACTTTGACTACATCTGCGTGACGGGCAGCCGACATCGCTTGCTTCCCGACGCGTTCGCGGGCGTGCGCATTGTGAAGGTGGACGAGATCGCTGCGATTGGGCGTGGCGGCGCCTGGTTGGCGCATTCGATGCTGCCAGGCATGGGCGCCATGCTGGTCGTCAGCGCCGGCTCTGGCACAGCCATTGTCGCGGCGCAAGGCGACACGTTTCGTCATGTCACCGGCAGCGCGGTCGGCGGCGGCACATTGCTGGGGCTCAGCCAGCTCCTGCTGCGCACGGGTGACCCTCAACAGGTGGATGCGCTGGCTCAGCAGGGCAACGCCAGCCATGTGGACCTCACCTTGGCTGACGCAGTCGGCAGCGCGTTGGGTTGGTTGCCCGCAAACGCCAGCGCAGTGAACTTTGGCAAAGCCGCGCTGAGCGCGCACGCCTCCTTTGCGCCTGAAGACCTGGCTGCAGCCATCGTGACGCTGATCAGTCAGGTGATCGGCGTGATCGCGGTGAACGCCGCGCGCGCAGAAGGGCTGCGCGAGATCGTCGTGGTGGGTCATCTGGTGGACATGCAATCGGTGCGCGCGGTGTTGCGCGCAGTTGCTGATCTCTACCAGGTGCGCCTGCACATTCCCGACAATCCAGGCTACGCTACCGCTATCGGGGCGTGGTTACGCGCTGCGTCACGCTGATCCGCCCCCGCCTCGCCTCACGCACTACGCCACTCGCGCTGGCGCGAAATCGAGTCAGACCGCGGGACCATCGCTGCGCAGGGTGTGCAACTCCTGCGCCACACGTTGGCGCGCCAGAAGCGTTGAACGGCGCCTACGCCGGCGGCATTCACGGCGCTTTGATGGTGAACGTGTCGAAGTCGCGCGCGATAATCACGTGGGGGAAGATCGCGCCCGCTTCCGCCAGCAGGTCCTGATCCCGATAGCGCCCTGAGATGTGCGTGAGGATGAGTTGACGCGCGCCAGCTTCGCGAGCGAAGCGCGCCGCTTGTGCTGCGGTGATGTGCCCGTGCTCGCGCGCCAGCGCCAGGTCGCTTTCTCGGTACGTCGCCTCTGTGATGATGGCGTCGGCATTGCGGGCAATGGTGAGCAGGCTGTCGGTCTCCGCGATGTCGCCCGTGATCACCAGCTTTGTGCCCGGACGTGGCTCTCCAAGCACATCAGCCGGATGGATCACGCGACCGTCGGCAAGTGTAATGCTCTTCCCTTGCACCAGGTCTCTGCGCTCCGGACCTTCGGGCACACCCAACGCTTTCGCGCGATCTGCGAGGAAGGGTCTGCGGGAGTGCTCGTGGAAAAGAAAACCGAAACAATCCGGCCCGCGATGCTGCACGGGGAAGGTGACGAGATCGAAGTCCTCGCCACGCAACACAAAGCCGGGTTGCAGCTCCATCAGCCGAATATCCACGGTGGGGCGTGTGCCGCGAAAGACGATGCGGTTGATCAGGTCATCCACGCGCAGCAGCGCGGTGCGCCCGGCGTAAATCGTGAGCTGCTCCAGACTGCCCCAGTGACCGATGGTGGAAAGCAGCCCACCCAAGCCCAGAATATGGTCGAGGTGCGGATGGGTGATCAGGATGTGCTCCAAACGGCGAAATCCCAACCCGCTGGTGAGCAACTGGCGCTGCGTGCCCTCGCCGCAGTCCACCATGAAGCGGTAATCGTCGTGCGCGACGATGAGCGACGACAACCCGCGATTGGGCAGAGGAGCAGACGCGGCGGTCCCCAAAAAGGTGACCTCGAACATGGCGGACGGCGCCTCAGGCAGTTTTTAGCTCGCGCCCGCTGTAATGGCGCTTGTAGTATTCCAGGTATTCGCCGGTCTTGATCTTGCGCCACCACCACTCGTTATCCACGTACCACTTTACTGTTTTCTCCAGCGCCTGGGCAAAGGTGTGACGCGGCTGCCAGCCGAGCGCGCGCAGTTTGCTGATGTCTACGGCGTAGCGACGGTCGTGACCGGGGCGGTCTGTGATGGGTTGAATCAGCGTGTAGGGCTTGCCCAGCAGGTCGAGGATTGCCTTCGCCATGTCAATGTTGCGCGTCTCCACGCCGCTGCCGACGTTGTACACCTCACCAGGCTGCCCTTTCTCGATCACGGTGCTGATGCCCTCGCAGTGGTCTATCACGTATTGGTAATCTCGCATTTGCAATCCGTCGCCATAGAGCGGCAGGGGCAAGTTGTCAATCGCGTTAGTCACGAAGAGCGGCACCACCTTCTCCGGATACTGGTAAGGACCGATGTTGTTCGTGCCGCGCGTGATGGTGACTGGCACGCCGAAAGAGCGATGATAAGCCAGGCACATCAGGTCGCCGCCCGCCTTGCTGGCGGAGTAAGGGCTGCTGCCGCGCAAGGGGTCGCTTTCGCGGCTGCGTTGCGGCTCTGGAATATCGCCATACACCTCGTCGGTGCTGATCTGGTGAAAGCGCTCCACGCGGAACTCGCGGGCGGCTTCGAGCAACACGTACGTGCCGTACACGTCAGTCATGATGAATTGTCCCGGCTCCATCAGGGAGCGGTCCACGTGGGTATCGGCAGCGAAGTTGATGATGATGTCAATCTGATGACTACGCACCACGTCGAAGACCGCCTCGCGGTCGGCGATGTCGCCGCGAATGAAGATGAATCGATCCTTGAACGTCTCCGCGATGTCGCGCAGATTGTCGGGGTTGCCTGCGTAGGTGAGCTTATCGAAGACGACCACCCGCCAGTCGGGGTGATGCTGGAGCGCGTAGCGGGCATAGTTAGAGCCAATGAACCCCGCCCCGCCGGTGATCAACACATGCTTCATCGCGCGCGATTGTAGCGCAGGCGCGCCGCGCCAACCGCACACTCACCCTGCCGTGCTACACTGCCTTGCATTCGTGTATCACAGAACCTTTGCACCCAGCGAAATGAATAAACACACCTCACGGAGAGGACTTGCCAGATGTTGAAACGACTCACTCTTTCGCTAGCGCTCAGCGCGCTATTGCTCGGCACATTGACTGGTTGCGGCTTGATCGAGAACGTGCTCGGTGGCGGAGGCAGGCAGACCAGCACTATGTGGGCGGACGTACCCATGCCGAGCGACATGACCCAATTGAACAAATCCCAGTTGCCGTTGCCGATACGCCTGATCTTCCAGGCGCTGTTGCAAAGCTCCCCACAGACTGGCAACGTGCAACTAGAGAACTTTGAGGTGATCGTGTACGAGACGCCGAAGACAACCTCGGAGATCACCCAGTTCTACACTAACGAGCGCATGGCGGCTGCAGGCTGGAACATGCCCGACATGGGCTGCGCGGACAGCGCAGCGCTCGGCGCGGACGCGGGTTTCGCTGGCTGCATGTTTGGCAAGCAGAACGGGAACACAAAGACCTTCCTCGGCATCATGGCGAACACAGACCCAGCGCGCAACGTCACCGAGGTGTACTACATCCGCATTCAGAGCACGGAACGTTGACGCAGCGCCCGCGCGCAGACGCAAGCGATAATCGCCGCCGAAATGCTGCGCGCGGCGCTGGTGCGCGAGAAGGCGCTGGAACTCGGCTTTGACCTGGTCGGTTTTGCCCCCGCCGGACCCTCTCCTGGCGCAGGGCAATTCCTCTCGTGGTTGGCGGCGGGCTACCACGGCGAAATGCGCTGGCTGGAGCGCTCCGCCGAACAGCGCGCCGACCCGCGCCTGGTCATGGGCAGCGCGCGCACAGTGGTGATCGTCGGGGTCAGCTACGAGTCGCTCGGCGCGCCGATGGCGCTGCTGCGCGATCCCTCACGCGGCCGCATCGCGCGCTACGCCTGGGGGGCAGATTACCACGACGTGCTCACGCCTGTGCTGCGCGCGTTTGGCGAGTGGCTGGCGCGCGAGTCCCGCGCCTGGGTGGACACTGGTCCCGTGTTGGAGCGCGCCTGGGCGGAGCGCTGCGGACTCGGCTTCATCGGCAAGAACACCTGCCTGATTCATCCGCGCTGGGGCAGCCATCTGTTTCTCGGCGCCGTGCTGATCGCAGAAGAGATCGCAGAGGACGACGCAACGCCACCTGTGCGCCACGTGGGGTGCGGCGCCTGTGTGCGCTGTCTGTGCGCCTGCCCCACTGGAGCACTGCCAGCGCCTGGCGTGCTGGACGCGCGCCGATGCATCTCCTACCTCACGATTGAACTGAAAGGCAGCATCCCCTCTGAGCTTCGCCCCTTGATGGGCAACTGGGTGTTCGGCTGCGACGACTGTCAAGATGTGTGCCCCTACGTGCGGCGCTTCTCGCGTCCTGCGCGCAGCCCACTGGCGCGCGCCTTTCACACCTTCAATCCAGACCGCGCCGCGCCCAAGTTAGCGGATCTGTTGCAGTTAGACGAGGCATCCTTCCGCGCGCGCTACAAAGGCACGCCGCTCACGCGCGCCAAGCGGCGCGGCTTGGTGCGCAATGCGTGCGTCGCAGCAGGCAACTGGGGCAGCGACGAAGCCGCGCCGCTACTGCGACGTTTGCTGGAAGACCCTGAGCCGCTCATCCGTGAACACGCCGTCTGGGCGCTGGAGCGCATCACACAGCCCTAGGCTGCTGCTCAGCGACGCACCACGCGGGCGCCAGCCGCCTTAAAATGCGCGCACCATGCAATCAACCCGAACGTCCTACCGCACCCGGCAGTTCCCCGAATCCATCATCCGCGAGATGACCCGCATCGCGTTGGAGGTGGGCGCGATCAACCTCTCGCAGGGCTATCCCGACTTCCCCGTGTTAGACCCGATCAAACAAGCAGCCATGCGCGCCATTGCTGAGGAGTGGAATCAGTACTCCGTCACCTGGGGGCTAAAGCCGCTGCGCGAAGCCATCGCCCAGCTTTACCAGCGCCGCTACGAAATGGACGTGGACCCTGACCGCCACGTGGTGGTGTGTTGCGGCGCGACCGAGGCGATGATCGCCGCCATGCTCGGCGTGGTGAACCCCGGCGACGAGGTGATCATCTTCGAGCCGTTCTACGAGAGCTACATCCCCAATTGCCACATCACGCAAAGCACGCCGCGCTTCATCTCGCTGCGACCGCCAGTGAACGGCGCCGCGAGCGGCTTGGCTGCGCCTGGCGAATGGTGGTTCGACCCCGACGAGCTGCGCCGCGCTTTCACACCGCGCACCAAAGCCATCATCGTCAACACACCGCATAACCCGACCGGCAAAGTGTTCAACCGCGCCGAGCTGCAACTGATCGCCGATCTGTGTCAGCAGCACGACGTGATCGCGATCACCGACGAGATTTACGAGTTCATCACCTACGACGGCGCGCAACACATCCCCATCGCCACGCTGCCGGGCATGGCAGACCGCACGATCACCATCAGCGGCATGAGCAAAACGTTCAGCGTGACTGGCTGGCGGCTGGGCTACGCTGTCGCTGCGGAGGATTTGATGGTGGGCGTGCGCAAGGCGCACGACTTCATGAGCGTGTGCGCTGCCACACCGCTGCAAGTGGCGGGCATCGCCATGTTGCACCTCAGCGACGACTACTACGCACAACTCCGACAGGATTACCAGCGCCGACGCGCCATCGCGCTGGAGATGCTGCGCGAAGTGGGTTTCAAACCCGTCGTGCCGCAGGGCGCTTACTACATCATGGCGGATTTCAGCGCGATCAGCGCGGAGGACGACATCCGCTTCGGCTTGCGCATGGCGAGGGAGATCGGCGTGGCTTGCGTGCCAGGCTCGCCCTTCTTCTCACAACCAGAGCAGGCGCGCAGCATCGTGCGATTTGCCTTCTGCAAAAAAGACGAGACGCTTCTGCAAGCCCGCGAACGACTACAGCGACTGAAACAAGGGTAAACCCAACGCGGCAGCGAGGCGCATTTATACTCGCGCGCGTGATCGTCATTGACGCTTCGCCGGTCGTGCATCGCAAAGCCGGGCTGGGTCGCTACGCTGAAGAGCTGATCGGGGCGCTGCTCGCACAAGATACAGACCCCAACACCTACGCCGCGTTCTATCACAACGCGCTGGAGGCGCGCCCTGGCAAGCTGATCCAGGGCATGACCTGCTACGTCACTACGCAAACGCCTTACGTGTGGCGCCTGCGCGCGCTGATCGCCCAGCTTCTCAATTTGTCGCAAGACGATTTGTTCAGCCGCTTGCGCTCCAACACGCGCGCGCCGTTGCCCGCGCCGCGCCTGTTCCACGCCACGGAGCACCTCTTGCCGCGCTTCAAGCGCATCAAGACCGTCTTCACCCTGCACGACGTGATCTTCAAGGTGTATCCACAGCACCATCTGCCCATGAATCGGCTTTATCTGTCGCTGGCGATGCCGCTCTTTTTGCGGCGCGCCGACGCCATCATCTGTGTGAGCGAGCACACTCGCCGCGACGCGCTGCGCTACTACCGCGTGCCAGCCCACAAGCTGCGCGTGATCCCCGAAGGCGTGCATCCGCGTTTTCGGCGCACAACCGACACGCTAGAGCAGGCGCGCGTGCGCGAGCGCTATCGCCTCTCGGAGCGCTTCCTGCTCACCGTCAGCACAGTTGAGCCGCGTAAGAACCTGCCCACGCTGTTCGCTGCCTTTCGAGCACTGCGCGAGCACGACGTGGTGGACGAGCTGATCGTAGTCGGCAAACAGGGCTGGCTGCACGAGCCAATTTACCGCGCCGTGCACGAGATGGGGCTGACAGGGCTGGTGCGCTTCCTCGGCTTCGTCGAGGACGACGACCTGCCGACGCTCTACAGCCTGGCGCACGCATTTGCTTTCCCATCGCTCTACGAAGGGTTCGGCTTGCCCGTGCTGGAAGCGCTGGCGTGCGGCGCGCCTGTGGTGGCGTCTCAAGCGGCTGCCATCCCAGAGGTGGTTGGCGATGCAGGCATTCTGCTGCCCCCTCAGGACGTGAACGCTTGGGTGAAGGCGCTGGAGCGCGTCTGCACTGATGCCACCCTACGCCGCGATCTGCAACAGCGCGGTCCTGCGCGCGCTGCTGCGTTCGCATGGGCGCGGGCTGCGCAAGCCACACGCGCCGTGTATGACGACCTGCTCCGCGCAAGCACGCCATCCGAGTGAAGCCGGCATTGCTCAGCGCACCTCGAAGTTTGCTACGAATTGCGGCGATCCGCCCAGCATCACCCGCACCTCATATAGCCCCGGCTGAAACCCCCCTTCTGGCGACCACGAGATGAGAGCGATGCCCGTCTGGTCGCCTGTCGCCAGGTCCAGCGAGTCAAAATGCACGCTGCTGCCATCGCGGAACCAGGTGTGACGAATGCCAGCGCTGGGCGGCACAGCGCGGTAGTCGAAGGCGATGTAGATCGTCGGCGTCCCCGCGGGAAAGACTGCCTCGATGGTCTCGGGCGCGCCCTCGATGGGCGGCTGCGCCGTGATCGCGCGCAGCTTCAGCGCGGGACCGTTCACCGTCGAAGGGACGCTGGTCGCTGGTGGGGACGCCGCATCTTCAGCCGAAGGCATCGCCGTCGCTGTCACTTCTGGCGTCGGCGACGCCACCAACGGGATCAGCGCGATGGTGGGCGATGGCTCTATGCGCACTGGCGCAGGCGTCGGGGAGGGCGGCACAACAGTCGGGGAAGGCAGTATCTCCGTCGGCGTGGGCGGAGGAGTCGGCGCGGAGGTGGGGGACAGCATCGGTGATGAGGTGGGGTTTGCTGCGCGCTCCATCGTTACAGCGAGCGCGGGCATCACGAAAGCCTCTGCCGTAGCGGTGGGTCTGGGGACGGGGCGTGGCGCCTCTGCTGAGTTGTCAAGCAAGCTGCTGCTGACAAACAACAGCACAGCCAGCAGCCCAAGCTGCGCGGTGATGCGCACTCTTCGCTGAGAAAGCTTGCCCGCATCTCGGCGCGCGCTGTAATATCTCGCCCGGCGGCTTTGGCGGATCGCTGAGAGCGTGCGCAGGAACATCACAGCACACAGCACGCCAGCGGCGATTGCAGCGAGGCGCAGCAACTCAGCGGGCAAATTCACGCTTGTAAGATTTTATACGCATGGTTGGCGACTTCCTGCGGCTGTTCTTCACGGTGAACGAGGTGATCGTGCACTTCGTTCATGGACAGGTGTTCTTCCTGTTGGCAGCGATGATGGGCGTGCTATGGATGCTCCAGCGCAGCCGCCTGAATCTGACGCGCGCGCTGCCGTGGCTGGCGGCGTTTGGTCTGCTGGAGGCGGTGGCGACTTGGGGCAATGTGTTTATCCCGATCCAGGAGCAGTTGTTGCCCGCCGAGATTGTGCAACATCTGCGCTTCGCCCAGCTCGTGATTTACCTGCTGAACTTCGCCACACTGCTCGGGTTCGGATTGCGGTTGCTCGAGCCGCGTATGCCCACCTGGGCAGCGGTTTACGTGCCGTTGGTGATTGTGTTGATCACAGTCACCGCGCTGCTCACAGCGCGCGCGGTGGAAGCCGCTCTGCTGATCAACATCGAGAGCAGCGTGGAGGCGATGCTGCGTTATGGGCTGGGGCTGCCCGCTGCACTGCTGGTGGCACAGGGTTTGTATGGCGGCGCGCGGCAATTGATTAAGCCGTTGCAAGAGACGCCTCACCTGGTCAGGTCACTGCGCGCAGCAGGGCTTAGCTTCGTTTTTTACGCTGTAGTGGAGGGTTTAATCGTGCCGGCAGCGCCATTTGCGCCCGCGATGTGGCTCAACGAGCAAACTGTGTTCGCCATGCTGGACGTGCCGATTGGCGTATTCCGCAGCATCGGGGGCGCGTTGATCATGTGGTTCTTGTTTCGCTCGCTGGATGCGTTTCGCATCGAAGCAGACCGCCGCGACGAAGAAGTGCAACGGCAATACTTCCTGCAAGCCGAGCGCGAGCGCATCAGCCGCGACTTGCACGACGGCATCCTGCAATCACTATACGGCACAGGGCTGGTGTTGGAACAGGTGCGCCACGCGCTTGCGGAAGCGCTGGCGGAGCGCCACAACAACGGGCTGATCGAGCAGGCGAGGCAAGATGTGGAAAGCGCGCTTCAAATGCTCAACCGCACCAACAACGACATCCGCAGATACGTGTACGATCTGCGCCAAGCCTCGCCAGAGGCGACGAATCTGTCGCAGGTGTTGCTGGGCATCGTGACCGACTTCCGGCTGCGCACAGGCATTCAAGTGGAATGGAAAGCGGAGGGCGTGCCCTCGCACTTGCTGACGGTGGATCAGCGTTCGCACATCTGTCAAATCGCGCGTGAGGCGCTTAGCAACATCGCCCGCCACGCTGAGGCGTCGAAGGCAGAGGTGACGTTGTGTTATTGTGCAGGCGCAGAGGACACACCGCCTTACATGGAGATGACTATCCGCGACAACGGCAAAGGCTTCGCCGCAGTGCAGGCGCAGGCTAGCCATGGCTTGCTCAACATGCGCGAGCGCGCCGAGATGCTCAACGGGCGCCTGGATATTCGCAGCACGCCCGGCAAGGGCACTGCGATCACCCTGCGCGTGCCGCTGGGATAAACTTCTTAGCAATCTTTCGCCTGGATCAGGGAAAATGAAAGCGATGGCGAGAGTGCGACTGATTCTGGCTGACGATCATGAGGTCGTGCGCATTGGGCTGCGCACGCTGTTGAGCCGCAAGCCTCACTTCGAGATCGTGGACGAAGCCTCAACGGGTCAGGAAGCGGTTCGCAAGACACTGATGCACCGACCCGATGTCGTCATCATGGACGTGCGCATGGGCGGCATGAATGGCATCGAAGCGTGCCGCGAGATCGCGCGGCTGGTGCCAGAATCCAAAGTGATCATGCTCACCTCTTATGGCGACGACGAAACGCTGTTCGAGGCAATCGCCGCAGGCGCAGCTGGCTTCGTGCTGAAGCAGATCGGCAGCGACGAATTGATTCGCGCTATCGAGAACGTCGTGCAGGGGCAATCGTCGCTCGATCCCACCACCACTTCGCGCGTGCTGGCGCGCATGCGCGAAATGGCGCGCAAGCGCGAAGAAAGCGCTTTCTCCGCCCTCACCGAGCAGGAATTGCGCGTGCTGATGCACCTGGCAGAAGGACGCACCAACCGCGAGATCGCCGATCTGCTCATGCTGGGCGAGGGCACCGTGCGCAACTACGTGAGCAGCATCTTCTCCAAGCTGCATGTGAACAACCGCGCAGAAGCGGCAGCATACGCCGTGGCGCACAACATACGAGATTATCTGTAACCCCCAGAACGGAGTAGCAACCCAATGGCTCATTTGCATTACATCAACGGACAATTCACCCAGGGCAACAGCACCGAGACAATTGCCGTGGAAGACCCCGCCACCCGCGAGGTGCTCGCGCACGTCCCCAAAGGCACACCGCAAGATGTGGGCGCAGCCGTCGAGGCTGCCAAAGCTGCCTTCGATAGCTGGAAGCGCGTCAGCGCCAGCGAAAAGGCAGAGATGCTGCACGAGGCAAGCCGCAAAATGCGCGCCCACGCAGAAGCGATCATCACCCTGCTCACCCGCGAACAGGGCAAACCGAAGCCAGAAAACGAAGAAGAGGTCGTCTGGACGTACACCACGTTCGACTACTACGCCGAACTCGGCCGCCATCTGCGCGGGCGCGTGATCCCCAGCACAGAAGACGGTGTGTTGAACTTCATCATCAAAGAACCCTACGGCGTGTGCGGCTGCATCGTGCCGTGGAACTACCCACTGCTGTTGCTGGCGTGGAAGGTGGCGCCGGCGCTCGCGGCTGGCAACACGGTCGTGATTAAACCCAGCGAGCTGACACCGCTCACCGCGCTGCAACTGTGCGAGCTTGCCTTCGACCACTTCCCCCCTGGCGTGGTCAACGTGGTGACTGGCGACGGCAGCACTGGTGAAGCGCTGGTGCGCCACCCCGACGTGCCGATGATCGCCTTCACCGGCTCGCTCAGCACTGGGCAAAAGATCGCCAGCATCGCCGCACCAATGATGAAGAAGCTCCACTTCGAGCTGGGCGGCAAAGACGCCTTTGTCATCGCAGACGACGCCGACCCCGAGCTGGCGGCGCGCGCGGTGGCGTATGCGGGCTTGATCAACGCCGGACAAGTCTGCACCAGCACCGAGCGCGTGTACGTGCCCAAGCCGATCGCCTCCCACTTCGTCGAGAGCCTGGTTGATCTGGTCAGCTCGCTGCGGCTCGGCAACGGCTTGGACGAGGGCACCGACATCGGACCGATGATCGGCGACCCCTACCGTCAAAAGGTTGTGCGACACGTCGCCGATGCCGTGCAACGCGGCGCCCAGGTGCTCGCTGGCGGACGCATCCCCGACATGAAAGGCTACTTCCACGAGCCAACTGTGCTGGTAAACGTCAACCACGCAATGCAAGTCATGACTGAAGAGACGTTCGGACCGGTCATCCCCGTCATGACCTACGAGAGCTTCGACGAGGCAATTCGGCTCACCAACGACAGCATCTATGGGCTAGGCGCGTGCCTCTACAGCAGCGACCCCAAGAAGGTGCGCCGATTCTTCGAGGACGTGAAAGCCGGCACGATCTGGATCAACGACCCGCTCACCGACAACTACGCCGGACCGTTCGGCGGCATGAAATACACGGGCGGCGGGCGCGAGCTGGGCGAGGAGGGTCTGGAAGAGTTTCGTGAGACCAAGCACGTGCACTGGGACATTGAGGCGCGCCCAAAACCGTGGTGGCTGCCCTATCATCGCGAGTGAGCGCGCATCGCGTCAATATCAATCCACCTGCGCGCCGCTGGCAGCGGCTCCGACCAGTGCCGCTGCTGGTGCGCGCGGCGGCATGGTGTGATCAGGCAGGATAATCTCGGCATCGCGCACCGCACGGAACACATAGCCCAACACACCCACTGCTGAGATGGCTACTCCAGCCAGCACCATCATTAGCGCCATGCCAGCGCCAGGTCCAGTGCCGACAAGCGCCCCGAACACCTGCGATAGCCAGGTGTCCGCGCGCATGGCTGGCTCCAGCGCGCGATCAGCCAACAAGCCCGCGATCACCGGCGCGATTGGCTGTGTCGCCCAAGCGATCAGCCGACGAGCGGCGAAGACGCGCCCCTGCACGTCTGGCGCTACCTTCGATTGCCAGATCGCCTGGTTAGAGCCATTGATAGTGGGGACCAGCAGCGCGCCAAGAAATGCAGCGGCTGCCCACACCGCCAGCCCTTGCCCCACACCCATCAGCATCGTGCCCATTACGCCAGACAGCGCATGACCGAGTAGCACGCCATGCACGCGCCGCTTGAAACCGCCCCACACGCTGAGCAACACACCGCCCACAATCCCGCCCACAGCGCCAACAGTTTGCACCAGCCCAAAGGCGACCTCGCTATTGCCAGTGCGCGAGAGGATCATCGGCGCGGTCACTGTGTCGGCGATGCCCGCGAACAAATTGCCAAACAAAAACACCATCTGCAAACCGAGCAGGCTAGGACGGTCAAGAATGTAGCGAAAACCGTATACCGCCTCCTGCAGCAAGCTGCCGCGACTCACACGCCCAGCTTCGGTGGTCGGAGGTTGCGGCACAAACACAATCGCCAAAGCCAGCACTGCGAACACAAACGTGACAACATCTATAGTCAGAATGCCGAGCAACCCAATCACTGGCAACAGCGCGCCCGCGAGCAGCGGCGACAACACCCCCGGCCCCATCTCCATCAGCGACATCAGCCCATTGGCGCGCCCAAGCTGTTCCTTCGGCACCATCAGACTGATGCTGGCTGAGTATGCCGGCCACTGAAAGGCGTTGAAGACGCCCATCACCACCGCAGCGGGATACAGATGCCAGACGGCAAGCGCGCCTGTCGCCTGAAGCACGAGCAGCAAAACGGTGGCAGCGCCAGAGCCGAGATCGCTCAGCATCATCATGAGCTTGCGGTTGTGGCGGTCAATCAACGCGCCCGCCAACGGCGAGATTAGCAAAAAGGGCGTGATGAAGAACACCTGGATTAGCCCAAGCGCAGTGGCGCTGCCCGTTTCCTGGAACGCCCAAATGGTGATGGCAAACTGCGTCATCTGCGTCGCCAGGATGGACACAACCTGCCCCAGCCACACCACAATAAACGCACTCATGCCACGGATAGGACGGTGGAAAGACATCGGCGCAGAGTGTATGTCAACAAGAACTTACGAAAGCCCACCGTTGCAGCGCATCTTGATTTCCAACCTATAATCTCTCAGACAGATACATTCATTCAATCGGAGAGTCTGCAATGCGAAAGACTTGCACTCGCGTGTTTACGCTGATCTTGGGCAGTAGTCTCTTCTTCAGCCTGGCACAGGCAGCGCCAGCGCAAACCGACTCGACTGCGCCACAACAGGCATGGAGCTGCGGCAGCACCAGCGCAGCGCGCTCAGCCACAGTGACGGTGCGCACCGATCAAGTGGCTGCGACATTCAAGCCAGAAATGCTCGCCGCCACACTCCCCGCCTGGATGGACGCCACGCCCGTGAACGACCCGCTTCTGCACCAGCGTGTGCGCGCCTCTGGCGTGAAATTCGTTCGCATCTCTGGCGCCTACAACGACTATGGCTGGCTGAGCTGCGAGCTGGGCGAAGATCAGCCAGGCGCTGTTCCTTGCGGCGAGAACTGGGGAAGTTGGGTGGCGCGACCAAGCCACTACCTGAGCTTTTTGAAAGAGACCAACACTCAAGCCATCTGGGTGGTCAGCCCCAAAGCCACGCCCCAAGAAGCCGCCGCGCTGGTGGCTTTCTTCAACAGCCCCATCACCGATACCACCGTGATCGGCGTGGACGCACGCGGCAGGGACTGGCTCACCGCCGGCTATTGGGCGCAGTGGCGCGCCTCGAAGGGCTTTCCAGACCCCGTCCCGATCCGATACTGGGAGATCGGTCACGAGATGTATAGCGCCAAGCCCGAAAGCGGCGGACCGCTCTGCCAGGATTGGGGATGGCAGGACCTGTGGACCTGCAACGGGACAGAATACGTGCTCGGCAAGGGCAGTGGCGCCGAGCGTCAGGCAGGATACCTGGAGATGCGGGCAGCCATGCGGGCGATAGACCCCACCATACAGGTGGGCGCGATCGGTTACGAAGTGCCCGGCAAGCCCACCGATGGCAAGGACGCCTGGCAGAGCTTTGCTGGCTGGGGCAGCCGCGTGATCCAAGCGGCTGGCGATCAGCTCGACTTCTACGCCATCCACCCCTACCCCTATTACGAGCTGCCTGCGAATCCAGCCGACCTGTTGGCGAAACCTCAATCGCAATGGCGGCAGATCATGAACGATCTGAACCGCGCCTTTCGGCTTTACGCGCGCGGGCGCAAGGCGCCAGTGGCGGTCACCGAATACCGCATCACATCTGACGAGTGGAATCAGGATAAAAACCGCTGGACGCCCACCGCGCTGAACATGCTCCACCTGGCAGACGCCATCGGTCAGGCAGCGTTGAACGGCGTGAGCATGTTCTCTACATGGCGGCTGGCTGCCAGACCCGAAGGCGACACGAACACCAACTCTGGCATGTTGCAGATTGACAACCAGTTCTTCCGCGCGCCGCACTACTACGTCTTCCCACTCTGGTCGCGCGTGGGCGACCAGCTCCTGCGCACCTCCGTGCGCGAATCGCGCCGATTACCCGCTGATCAGGCGCTCAGCGTGTACGCTGGCACATCCGACCCCAACACGGTCAACGTGCTGGTGGTCAACAAGAGCGATCAAGCTGTGCAAGTGTCATTCGACCTGTTGCGCTTCGGAGCGGTCGGCAAAGCACAAGCCTATGAGGTGTGCGCAGCAGGGCTGGGCGCAAGCAACGTCACGTTCAACGGCAGCAGCACGCCCAGCGAAGACTTGAGCGAGCCGCCTCAGGTGCTGTCGCCTGCTGGCGATGGTCAGCGCGTGACTCGGCTGATCGGTCCGCATTCGCTCACGTTACTCCAGTTCCAGCGCGCTGGGTCACAGTGACCGCTTCCCCTCAAGCAGCGAGGATCAGGCGCTGCTGTCAACAGGCAAGCCAGGCGAGCCTGCCTGGCTTGCCTGCTTTCGGCGCGCGCTGTGGCGCATAGCTGCACTGAAACACCATTCACAACGCCTTGGCCGTTTTCTACTGTGATATACTACAAGTGTAGATGGCCTCCTAGCTCAGTTGGTCAGAGCGCGCGGTTCACATCCGCGAGGTCACAGGTTCGAGCCCTGTGGAGGCCACTGAAGAGGGCGCATGCGGCAAAAGCGTGCGCCCTTCATTGTTGCACTCGATGAGTCGCGTCGCCTGCTTTGGTTATGTCAATCCTGGCGTGGTGCTGGTGGTGGATCAGTATCCTCCTGCCAACAGCGGCGCATACTTCTCGATGCGGCGTCCGTTTATCGGCGCAGATTGCGCGATGGTGGCGCTGATGCTGGCGCGCTGGGGACACGAGCCGCATCTGATCGCCAACGATCTCGGAGATGACCCACCCGGACATGAGACGCTGCGGCAGCTACGCGAGGCGGGCATCACCCCTCACCTGCGCCTGCGCCCCGATCTGCACACGCCGCAAGAAGTGGACATCGCCGACCGCGCTGGCACGCGCACTTTCTTCGTCGAAAGCAACTACCCCGTCTGGTCCAGCCTCGCCAACGCCGACTTCGACGCCATAGACGGCTCGGCAATGCTGTATCTGGACTGGTACGTGGGCGAAGCGGCGCGACATGCGGCGCAGCGCGCCCAGGCAGCACGTGTGCCCATCTTCTTGAACGTGGAGTACTCCCTGCGCGCGCCAGACAGATACCGCGACTTGATGGCGCTGGCGACATTCGTCCAAATCCCGATGAGCGACGTGCATCGTGACCCAGAAGACCCAACAGCGCTGGCGCAGGCAGCGCTGGACATGGGCGCCCACGCGGTGTTCGTCACGCGCGGCAAGTTCGGCTCTCTGGTGGCGCAACCTGGATCGCTGGTGGAGATTGCCGCGCCAGCAGTGAACATCGTGGACACGCAAGGCGCTGGCGCGGTGTACTCCGCCGCCGCTATCGCCGCGCTTCTGCAAGGCGAGCCACCCGACGCGGCAGCGCGCTTCGCCACTCGCCTCGCATCGCTGAAGTGCGCTCAGCATGGGCTGCCGCTTGAGCCGATGGACGTGCTGTCGGCGCGCACAGATGCGCTATGACGATAGCCTGGCTTTCTGCGTGGGCGCTGGCGCTTCTGGCGCTGAATGGCGCGCTGCATACCTTACAGCAGCGAGCGCCAGCCTGGACGGTAGCGGGCTTGCGGCTGGCGTTGCACCTGGGGCTGCCGATTGCCGCGCTGGCAAACGGCATTTTGGGCACAGCCGACTTCGGGCTGGGTCGCTGGATGATTGACGCGCATCACTGGATGGGCTTCAGCCTGGATGCCTGGCTGCGCGGCATCGGCGCGATGACGCTGGCGCTGACCGTCTCGTTGATGGTGGTGCTCCTGGTGCGCGCAACCACAGATCGGCGCGTTGCCGATGGCGATGGTGTGTTGCTCTCCGTCGAGGCGCTCTGCGACGAGTTGCGCTGGTCGTTTTACCGCGCCGTGTTGGTCGCAGCGATGGGTGATAGCTACGCTGGCGCGGCGTTGGCGCTCGCGCTGGTCTTGTTGGAATGGTGGCTATATCGTCGGTGGCGGCTGGGGCAACACAGTGTGGACTCGGGTCAAGCGCTGCCGCGAGCGTGGTGCCTCGCCATGAGCACCAGCCTGTATCTGGCGACGCAGAACCTGTGGCTAGGCATGGTGGCACATGTGACGCTGCGCAGCATCAGCCATGCCTGGCTTAACCGCTCCACAACCGCTGCGCCGCCTGGCGCGTCTTTGCGATGAGCGCCTCTGGATCGGCGTTGTGAACGACGAAATCTTGCTTCAGCCAGCGCCCGGCTACCATCACGCTGCGCACATCCACTTGATCGCGCCACAGCACGAGTTGGTCGAACAGATTGTGCGCCTCAACAGGCGTTGGCAGGTCGAGGTCTATCGCGATCAGGTCAGCCTGTTTGCCAACCTCTAGTGAGCCGATGAGATGGTCAAGCCCGATGGCGCGCGCACCGTCCAGTGTCGCCATCTGGATGACCTCGCGGGCGGGCATGATGGCGGGGTCGAGCAAGCGCGCCTTGTGGATGAGGAACGCGCCGCGCAACGAGGCAAAGAAGTTCGCCACGTAACCATCTGTGCCCAAGCCGACAGTGGCGCCAGCGCGTCGCATTTCTGGCACAGGCGCGATGCCGCCGCCCACCTCGCAGTTGCTCAACGGCATGGTGACCACGCGGATGCCGCGCTGACCGACAATCTCCACCTCGCGCGAGGAGAGCTGCACGCACTGCGAAGCCAATGTGGTTTCGTCCAAGATGCCCAGGTCATCGTAGTGCTCGATGGTGCGCTTGCCCCATTTGCGCAGCGCTTGCTCTGGCTCGTATGTGCCTTCGGAGCAGTGAAAGTGCAGCAGCGCGCCGTGCACTTTTGCCAGCTCGTGTGCCTTTCGGATGAAAGCATCGCTGCAAGTGAAGGTGGTGTGGTGGCACATAGCGCCGCCGACCAGGCTATTTTCAGCGCGGCAAGCTTGGATGAAGCGCACGTTTTCCTGCAAGCCCAGCGCGCCGTTCTCCGCGCTCACCCGCTCGGTCGCCTCGAAGCACAGCACAGCGCGCAATCCCCACTCTTTCACCACTTCCGCTTGCACAAACAAGCCGTCGGGGATCGCGTTGGGCGCTTCCAGGCAGTCGAAGAAGGTGGTGATGCCGCTGCGGATCATGTCGTAGCACGAGAGCGCCATGGCTGCGCGCAGCATGTCATGATCGAGTCGATCTTCAATGCGTCCCCACCAGAACTCATTGAGGAACGCCCAGAAGTCTTTGGGCGCATGTTCCGTCGGGATGCCGTGCGCGAGCACGCCATAACAATGCCGATGCGCATCCACAAAGCCAGGCATCACGACGCAACCGCGCAGGTCGTAGCGGGAGGCTTCGGGATAACGTGCGTCGAGGTCTGCGATCGGTCCGATGTCGGCGATGCGGTCTGCCTCCACCAGAACGGCGTGGTCTTTCAACGGAAGCTCCAGGGCGGAGCGGATCACCCACGCGCCGAAGATGAGCTTGCGATCGGTCAACATGGTGCTGTTGCAGGATTGTAGAGCAGCGGCGAGGCTGGTGCAAGCGCAAAGGCGCGTTCAAACGCGCCGCGCCTGCTGTGTCTCCTCCGTGTCCCACACTTCGCGCAAAAGCGACTTCAGCAGGGCGCGTTGCTCTTGATAACTGGTCTCGTTCAGCTTGCCTTTGGCGTAGTCCTCGTCGAGGCGCGCCAGTCGGCGCAGCAGCCCCTGCTTGCTGAGGGGGATAGAGCGCTGCTCAGCGCGGATTGCGCGCACGCGCATGAAGAGGAAATACACCAGCCCCAGCGCGACGCCGAGCGCAAGCAAGCCAAAGCCCAGCGCGCGGCCGTCCGCGCCTGGCTGAGGTGCGCCGCGCACCCGCCCCTCCAGGCGGAAGCGCATCGTGTCGCCGGGCTTCAGCGCGCCCTCGCTGGCAAATAGGCGCAGGTTGCCGCTGCTGAGCTGCTGCAAACCGCGGTCTTGTAAGCCAACCACGCGCAGCGGCTCGCCCTCCGCGCGAAACTCTGGCAGCAGCACATCCCAGGTGTCGGTGGGGTAAAACACCACCCGCTCAAAGTCGAAGCCATCACGATAGGGCACTTCGTACAGCATGGCGATTTGCATCGCGCTGGCAGCGGGGATCACTGCGTCGGTGTCGTAGATGATGTCGCCCTCTTCAAAGAAACGCTGCCCTAAGCCTAGCCCGTCGAAGCGCACGTTGCGCGCCTGGGCGGGGCGGCTGATCTTCAAGGTGCGACGCTTACCGTCGGGTCCCGGTGTGCCGATATAGGCGCGGTCACCTAGGTTGTCAAAAATGTAAAACTCAACCATCGTGATCGAGCCTTCGTTGATCGCCTGCACGAAGAAGTGCACCTCGCGCAGGCGGATCTGTGCGTCGTCTTCTGTGGTTTCAAAGATCGGCAAGACATCGCGGACGGGTGTTGTGACTGCCTCTGTGAGCTGGATGGGCGCGGCATAGAACGTGCCGCCAGCGTGCTTGACTTCTGCCTGATAGAAGTAGTCGTTGCGGCGCGGTAGGTCGGTGAACGTCACCACACCGCTCGCGTCCAGCGTCGCCGTGCGGCTGAACACTTCCCCTGCTGAGTCATACACGCGCAGCAGCACATCTGCGCCGATCGGCAACGCGCCGCCTTGCGTGCCGTTCACCACCTGGAAGGCGATCACCCCATCGCCGCTGATGCGCGCCAAGCGCAATGCCTGCGGATCGGCATAGCGGTAACCAAAGCTGCGCACCGCTTCTGCCACCTGGAAGCGCTGCTCTTCGGTGAGTTGCACGTCTTTATGCACTTCACCGCGCTGCATCAGGTTGGCGATCTCCAGCAGCGAGTAGGTGGCGACGAAGCGCGTGTCGTTGAACGCGCGCGGCGGGTCGCCGAAGGCTTTGTCGCCGTTGTCGCCATGGCAAGCGGCGCACTGCTGGACGTACAGTTGCTTGCCTGCGTCGAGCGTTTGAGGGGAGGTGCCGAGCGCCCACACGTATGCGAGCACGTCCCAGCGTTGTTGTCCGTTCAAAGAGCCGCTGAAGCCAGGCATCAAGTTCTGAATGCGCCCTGCTGTGATGATGCGGTGCCATTCGCTCGGCGAGACAGCGCGCGCGCGGCTCGGAGCGACCAGGCTGGGCACTTGACGCCCCTGCGCGCGGATGGTGGCTGCCTGGGGTCCGTTGCCCTCGCCGTTCGGACCGTGACAAGCAGCGCACTTTTCCTCGTAAATCGCTGCCCCAGCGGCGGCATCGGGCGGAAGAAAGGGGATGGTTTCGCCATCCACAGCGGGGGTTGGGATAACCGCTGGCGTCAACAGCGTCTCCACTGGCAGCACTGGACGCGGCGAGACTGTGCAACCCGCCAGCGCGATCAAGGTCGCGCCTGCAAGCAAAGAGAAGCGGGAGAGGGCTTTCATACGCGCTCAACTACTGATCGTGTCGCAGTTTCTGCACGGCGCGCTCGATGTCCGTGTCCACGTCCTGTTCAGGCGGGAGGGCGTCAATCTGCCTGAGCAGCTCGGCACCGCGCTGCACCAATTCCGCGCGCAACGCCTGGTAGTCCGCTTCGTTAATTTTGTGCGTGCGGTAGTCGAAGTCCAACTCGCGGATTTGGCGGACGATGTCTTCGCGCGCTTTCATCAGCGTCTCGCGCCGTGACAGAGGTGGCTGGACAGGCGCAGGACGGTCAAACAGGGGCAGCGCGATGATGGCGCCAAACACAATTAGCAGAGCAGCGCCGAGCAGTAATGTGCCGATACCAAATTCCATCAGGTCAAAGCTCTTTCACAAAGTCAGCACGGGCTGTCTAGCGGCACGCCGCTGTTTCATTGTCATCGTGCGCGCCGAGGGGACACATTCAAGCAAGCAGCCATCCACAGTTATCACGGCTCGGCAAGCAGGCGGTCAATCACGCTGGTGAGTTTGCGCTCGTCCAGCGTGGCGACCACCACTTCGCGGACGACGCCATTGCGATCCACAAAAAACGTTTCTGGGACGCCAGTGATGCGGTAGGCTCTGGCGATGCGCTGCTGCACGTCCATACCGTTTGGGTAGGTGATGTTGAACTGTTGCAAATACAGCAGCGCGGGCGCTTCTGTGTCCAGGTAGTCCACGCCGATGAACACCACGCCGCGATCTCGATAGCGACGCCAGACCTGCTCCAGGGCGTCCGCTTCTTTGTAGCACTCTTCGCACCACGACGCCCAGAAGTTGATCACCACCACTTTGCCGCGCAAGTCCGAGAGGCGCAGCGTTTGCGGGAAACCAGCGGTGTAGCCATCGAAGAGTTGCAGCTCAAAATCAGGCGCTGACATGCCTGGGGTAGGTCGTGCGCCTTGCTGCGACGCCAAACTCAGCCCGATGGCGAACACCGCACCGACCGCAGCGATCATCGCCACCGCAGCCAGTCCGAAGAGAAACTTCCTGCGCTCGGTCATTACTGTCTCAGGCGTTGCGTCGCACTTCTTCCTCGAGGCGCGCAGCGTAGGGGTCATCTGCGAATGGAGCAGCCAGAGCGCTTGCAGCGTTGCGCGGCGCGGTTCGCTGGGTGATCACCCATGCTGCAATCGCCAAGAAGACCACCGCAGCTCCAATGGGCGCCGCCCACAGGATTGCCGTGGCGCCCTCGCGGGGTGGCTCCTGCCTGACGGTCGGACCGAAGCGCGCCTCGAAGAACGCAATCACCTCTTGTGGGCTTTTGCCCTGCTCGAGTTGTGCGCGAATCTCTGCCTTCCACTGGGCGCATGTCTGTGTTGGGCAATCTGCCAGGTTGCGCCCAGCACAGGTGGGGCAGTTGAGCAACTTGGCGATGTGGTATGTCTGGTCGTCGAGATTAGCATCTTGCGCGCGCGCGAAGATGGGCTGCCCCATCAACAACACCAGCGCGCACGCTAGGCTGAACAATCGCAGCAGTATGTTCATTTCGCCGAAACTCCCACAGGCTGCCGAAGCGCGGCGACCTTCGCCACTTCTCGTTCGGGCGCCTTCCAGTAAGCCACCAAAAAGCCGAGGATCATCACCACGCTGCCCACCCACACCCAGTTGATCAACGGGTTGATGTAGACCTGAAATGAAGCCAGCGCGCCGCTGCTCTCCCAGTTCGCCAGCAGCACATACACCTCCTCGTTGAAGTGTCCAGTGGTGAAGGGGATGGTCGCGGTGTGCTGCTGTTCGGGGTAAAAGTCGCGGCTGGGGAATACTGCGCTCAGGCTGCCATCAGGGGCGGAGACCAGCAGCATGGCTTGCATGGTCTGGCAGTCGTTGAACTCGCACGGCACAGGGCGCAAACCGCGATAGGTGAACGTGTAACCGCCCACGGTGAAGCTCTCGTTGAGCTTCACGCTGCGGATCACATCGTAGCCGTAGAAACCTTTGCCAATCGCGCCAATTGCCAGCAGCACCACGCCGATATGAATCAAATAGCCGCCGTAGCGGCGCTGGTTGCGCTCTGCCAGACGCAACAGGGCGACAGGCGCGCTCTCGCCCAGGCTATATATGCGCGCTCGCACGCCGCGCACATACTCCAGGATCGTTTGAGAAAGGGTGTAGGCGCAAAGCGCGAAGCCGATCAACGCAAACGGCTGCGTCAAGCCAGCAGCGATCAAACCAATCACCACAGCCAGCGTGATGGCGACCGGCGCGATCATCTGTCTGCCGACGCTCTCCGCGCTGGCTTTGCGCCATGCCAACAACGGCGCCACGCCCATCAGCAACACCAGCGCCAACAACTGGGGCACTGCCACCTGGTCGTAGAACGGCGGACCGACCGTGATCTTGGTGCCAGCAACGGCTTCGCTGAGCAAAGGGAAGATCGTGCCGATGAAGACCGTGAACGCCGTGCTGAGGAACAAGACGTTCTGGATGAGGAAGATGCCCTCGCGCGAGAAAGCCGAGTCCAGTGTGTGCTCGCTTTTGAGCGTGTCCAGGCGCGTCAGCCACAGCGCCGCGCAGACGGCCAGGATCACCACCATCGCAACCATGAACACAGGACCGATGTCACTGGCGGCGAAAGCGTGCACGCTGGTGAGCAAGCCACTGCGGATGAAGGCGGTGCCGAAGAACATGGAGGCGAACGTGAGCATCATCAAGAACACGTTCCAGTTCTTGAACATGCCGCGCTTCTCCTGGATCATCGCCGAGTGCAGAAAGGCGGTGGCGATCAGCCAGGTGATGAACGGCTTGTTCTCCGAGGGGTCCCACCCCCAGTAGCCGCCCCATCCGAGCACGTCGTGCGCCCAGCGCCCACCCAGCGCCAGCCCAGCCGTGAGAAACGCCCAACCGACCAGCGTCCAGCGGCGCGAGGACTCCAGCCAGAGGTTATCTGTGCGGCGCGTGATCAGCGAGGCGATGCAAAACGCGAACGGCACGAGCAACCCCGTGTAGCCCGCATAGAGCATGGGCGGGTGGATAATCATGCCCGGATGGCGCAACAGCGGGTTGAGTCCGCGCCCATCCGCAGGGGGGAAGTCCTGGCGCAGAAAGGCGTTGGCGAAGAACAGCTCCAGGGCGAGGAAGAACGCCATCACCAGCGACATGGTCATCGTCACCCAAGGCAACAGCGATTTATCGCGCTGCCAGGAGCGCAACATCGCCGCCGCGATGAACGCGCTCATGATCAGGCACCAGAACAGGATTGATCCGTCTTGCGAACCCCACAGCGCTGTGATGCGGAAGAACAGCGGCGTGGCGCGATTAGAGACGCTCGCCACGTAGCGCACGCCAAAATCATGGGTGATCAGCGCATACCATAGCCCCAGGCTGCCGATGAGCACCAACGGGAAGATCATGAACGCCGCCAAGCGCCCGCTCTGCACGAAGCGATCATCGTCGCGCACAGCGCCGATTGCAGAAGCGAGGGCAGCGTAGAGAGCAGCGACCAGCGCAAAAATCACCGCCAGGTGACCGAGGTCAGTAAACATCTCAAGTGATGAAGATTATAGATTCGCTGAGTGAGAGACATCTGCATTCCACGAGAGGGCACACAGAAAACTCTTACGACAAACTGCCTTTTAGCCAGGCACAAACCGACACATGAAACAATCTGAGGGTGCTTACCTCGTCGCAGTAAGCACCCTCAGCGCGTTCGCCCAGCAGCGTCGGGCACAGCCGCCCTACCGCTGCCTCGCTTAGCAGATCACTGCCTGAGCACTATCGGCAGATACAGCTTGTATGCCACCACCTCCACCACGCTGGTCAGATTCGCGCCGATGTCCTGATTGTCCACCAGAATCACCGGCTGGTTCGTGATCTGACCCTCCAGGATGTTCACCTTGACTGCATAGCTCAGCGTGTGCGAGGCGCCGGCCGCCAGGCTGCCGCTCCACACCACCGCATTCTCCACCGCACCCACGCTCAAGAGCGACATGCCGCCGAAGAAGCTGCCGCCGCTGGCGCTGCCTGGCACGTAGCTCGTGCCGTTCGGGATCGGCGCCGCAATCGTCACGTTGTTGATCTGTGCTGTGCCAGTGTTGGTGACCACGATCTGGTAGGTGATCACGTCGTTCTTGCGAACGACGGTAACGTTCGTGATGGTGGTGAGCGTCGGGGTGATCGGCGCGCTCGCAGGCGGCGTGTTCACATACGTCACCAGCGTGCTCGCCGAGAGGCTGCCAGAGACAGCAAAGATGTTCTCCGCGCCTGGTGTGAGTGAGGTCAACGTGACAGTGACGCTGCCGTTGGCATCCGTCGTGCCGCTCGATGGGCTGAAGTTGCCGATGCCTGCGAAGAAGCTCACGCTCTGACCTGGCACGGGGTTGCCATACTGATCGGTCACTGTCGCCACCACTACGCTCTGGCTGATGCCATTTGCCACGATCACGTTCGGCGTCGCCGTCAGCGTCACCGTGAACGGCGCGCCTGGTGTGAACGTCACCTGTGCTGTGGCGCTCACGCTGCCCGCCGTCGCCGTCACCGTCGCCACGCCGGCTACGGTGGAGGACAGGGTGGCAGTCACCACGCCGCTCACCGTAGTCCCAGTGACGGGTGTCACCCCGCCGAGGCTGGTGGTGAAGGTCACCACGGTGTTATCGGCGGCTGGATCGCCATTGGCGATGAGCACTGTCGCGGTGAGCAGCGCGTTGCTACCGACGCTGGTTGTGGTCGGATCCGCCTGGAGCGTGATCGTCGTCGGCGGGGCAGCTTCAAAGTCGAAGCGGGTGACCTGGTTGCCCACACCCACGCGCAAGCCGTCGGCGTAGCCTGTGCCGGTCGAGCTGCCGCCGCCCGTGCGAATGCCCACGAAGCCCAACGGCACGCCCAAAAAGTCGTTGGGATGAATGGCGGCGTTCGGATAAGCCGCCACGAGCTGGGCGAAGGTGCAGGGGGTTGAGGACGTGCACTGCGTCGCGCCGGTCAGGGTGGTGTACCAGCGCGGCGTCGTGTCGTTGCGCGCATCCACGATGTGCCACATGTCTGGCGCAAGGCTGCCCGGCGAGTACACCAGCCGGCCGCGGAAGCCGGTGGCCGCGTCGGTCACGTCGTCGTCCCAGCCAATGTTGATGTAGGGCGTCTGTCCATTTGTGGCGGGACGATACAGGCGGTATTCAAACACGGTGATGTCGCTCAGGCTTGTGCCGGTGAAGATGGCTGCAGCGTACATGTGTCGCCAGGTGACATCGGTGATCGCCATGCGGGCGCTGGCGTCGCCCAGCGTCGGGGCGGGCGGCGGCAGCACGATGTCAAACGGCACAAGGTATGTGCCTGGTCCGACCGTCTCCGTGACATACGCCCAGCCGTTGGTCACCACCGGCGTCACCGTGATCACCGTCTCAGACAGTGTGATGGTGTTGGTGAACGTGCAGATGACTGTGCCAAACAGGTTGAGGCTGACGCTGCTGCCACCCGTGTCGCCAGTGGTGCAGGCGGCAGTGGCGGCATAACCGAGCTTTGTCACTTCGGTGATGACCGTCGCGCCGGGGTCTACAGTGAGCGTTATCGCGCCGCCGCTGGCTGGCAGGGTGAACGCCAGCGTGCCGGTGGGCACAGTGGCGGTGAACACCCAATCGGTCACAGGTGTGACTGGTCCGCTGACCACCTTCTGAACCACCAGCGTCGCGCTGCTGCACGGTCCGTTCAAGTCATCGCTGAGCAACCAGGGGCTGAACGCCACATTCGGGCCGACCGCATCGCCGCTGCCGAGTCCCGCGCCGGAGGGACCGCTGGCTGCGCCATACCAGTTGCAGGTGGCGTTGAGCGCGCCGCTGCCCGCATTGCCGACGCCCAGCGCGCTGTTGCCAACGATGGCGTTGCGGTTCACGTTGAGGTTGGTCGCTGCGCCAACCGTGTTGGTCACGCCGACGGTGTTGGAGAGGATCTGATTGAGCGTTGCGCTCAGCACGTTGTTCGTGCCTGCAATCAACAAGCCTGGCCCGGCATTTTCGCGGATGATGTTTCCTGTCGCAGTGACGACCGAGTTGACCAGGTATAAGCCGCTCTTCTGATTGCCCGAGATCGTGTTCTGCTGCGCCAGCGCAGACGACCCAGCAATGTGGATGCCGCCGGTGAAGGTGGTGCTGAGGGCGTTGTTCTCCACCAGGTTGCCCTGCACCAGCGCGCCTGTGTCGCCAGAGCCAGCGCCGAGGAAAATGGCTTCGCCGTCGCTGCCGCGCACCTCGTTGTTGATGATTTGATTGCCCACGCCAGGGCCGGACTGGTTGATGATCTGGATGCCGCGGTCGGGCGCGTTCAGAACAACGTTGCCGCTGATCACGTTGAAATTGTTGTTGAAGTTGTTCGGCACCAGCGGCGGCGCGCCTGGCGCCAGGTAGACGCCATAGGACGTGTTGCTGAAGATGTCGTTCGAGGCGACGGTGGTGTTGTTCGCCGCGAACAGTCGCACGCCGGCAATGCCCTGGCGCATCTCGTTGCTGGAGATCTCGCTGTGGCTCACCCAGCCGCCGATCACGGCGAAGCTGCTGCTGATGAACGTGTTGTCTTTCACCTGCACGTTGCTGATCGGCATGCTCGGCATCAAGCCCTGCAACACCACGCCGCCGCCTGGAACGGCGTTCGTCAAAGTGAACACGTTGCTGCGCACCACGTGACCGCTGCCACCCTGCAACCAGACGCCAGCGTCGAAGTTGCTGATGTGATTGGTCAGCAAGCTGACATTTGTCAGCCCCAGCGTGGTGGAAATGCCGACGTCGCTGCCCGTCCCCACCAGCGACAGGTTGGACACCGTGGCGCCGCTCTGGGTGATCACGATGCCCGGCGAGTTGGCTTGCAGGATCGTCTGACCCACACCCACGCCGGTGAGCGTGATGCGCTTGGTGATGGTGATCGTGCCGGTATAGACATCCGCAGGAAGCTGAATCGTATGTCCGTTCTGCGTGTTCGGGTCGTTGATCGCCAGCTGGATGTCGCGGTAGCCGCGCCCCGTGTCCACGTTCAACACGCGACCCGGCGCGTACTCAATGTTGTTGAAGAACAAGTCGTATGTCGAACCAGCGCCAGCGTTGGCATTAAACAGCCGCAATTGCGCCACCACCTGCCCTCCCGACGGGTTCGCCAGCGAGCCGCTCACCGTGTTCTGCACACTGTCCGCCAGGCGACGGATGGTGACCTGGTACGTCGAGGCGGTGGTCAACGTGATCACCACGCGCACGCCCTGGTTGGTGAAGCCCACCCCAGAGTCCACCAGCGCATTGCCGTTCACCGTGTAGTTCGTATCGCCACCGACGAAGTAAACCTCCAAAAGGTTCTCGCCGCTGCTGTTTTGCAGCCCGAAGCCCACTGTCCCCCCTGTCTGCACGCTGCCGTTGTCCATCTCAATTTGGAAGACGCTGCCAGGTGTGAAGGGGATGTTGAACGTGCGCGTCGCTGAAGCCGTCTGTGCACTGTTGGCATACAGCCCCCACGATGACGCGCCGAGGTCTGAGCTGCCAATAAAGTGTCCGTTCTCACTGGAGTTGGCGCTGGTCGTGCTCAACGTCCATGCGCCCATGCCGCTGCCGCCGTTGTCGCCGGTTTGCCAGCCATCACCGTAAGGGAGATTGACAGCATTGTCCTGAGCAACAGGGAAGTTGACGCTCGCAGATGCCAACCCCACCACAGCGAAAACAGAGACTAACGAAGAGACAAGTGCCACATTTGCGCGTCGGAGTGCGTGAGAAACGAGAGGATTGTTCATTGCTTTTCTCTCCTATGAACCATGCCAGGTTGCCTTCTCGAGTGGAACAGATTAACAGCGCTCAGGGAGTTGGCGAGGACACATGGGCAGCGCTTGCGGGAGAGCATAGCACAGTCTGTCTGTTTTGGGTGGCGACGACGCCTTAGCGCGGCTCGCGCGCTGCCCTCACGGCTGCGCCAGACAACAAATAGAGGTGTGCTGCCCCTCTCTCACTCAGCACACCTCTTCTGTATGAAGCGCAATCGGCTGGCTGCCAATCACGCTGCCCCCCGCCTTTGTTGACCCCGCACAAAGCAGGCTGGGGCGCGAGTGAACGAAGCTGCCATGTTGCAATGCGTTCGCTCGTAACCATCTTTTACCCGACAGCGACGCAATTTGCCTGACGCGAACCCAACGCGCACTCGACGAGTGGCTTACAATCGCGCCTGGATGTCGGAGCAGAAGCCCACCCGCCTGATCTCCGCCGAGCGCCAGCCCGACGACGACACGGCGCTCGACCGCGCCCTGCGACCGCAACGGCTGGACGAGCTGATCGGCCAGGACCGCATCCGCGACAACCTGCGCACCATGATCGCCGCCGCCCGCGCGCGCGGCGAGGCGCTCGACCACGTCCTCTTCTACGGACCGCCAGGGCTGGGCAAAACCACGCTCTCATTCATCATCGCCGCCGAGATGGGCAGCACCGCCCGCATCACCAGCGGACCCGCCATCGAGCGCGCGGGCGACCTGGCTGCCATCCTCACCAACCTGCGCGCGCGCGATGTGCTGTTCATTGACGAGATTCACCGCCTCAATCGCACAGTCGAGGAGATCCTCTACCCCGCGATGGAGGACTTCGCGCTCGACCTGGTGATCGGCAAAGGACCAGGCGCGCGCAGTGTGCGGTTGAAACTGCCGCCGATCACCATCGTCGGCGCCACCACCCGCCTGGCGATGCTCAGCGAGCCGCTGCGCGCGCGTTTCGGCGCCACCTTCCGATTGGACTTTTACCCAGCCGAAGCCTTGGCGCAGATCGTCGCGCGCGCCGCACGTTTGCTCAAAACCGACGCCGACGCCGACGCAATTGAAGAGATCGCCCGCCGCGCGCGCGGCACGCCGCGCGTGGCGCTGCGCCTGCTCAAGCGCGTGCGCGATCACGCGCAAGTGTACGGCGATGGGCGCATCACCCGCGCGCTCGCCGCAGAAGCGCTCAACCAGCTTGAAGTGGACGCACTCGGGCTGGACGACCTGGATCGCCGCGTGCTGCGCGCGGTCATCGAGAAGTTCAACGGCGGACCAGTCGGACTGGAGACGGTGGCTGCCAGCGTCAGCGAGGACAGCGACACGCTGGCGGATGTGGTTGAGCCATACCTGATGCAGCTCGGCTTCCTGGAGCGCACCACGCGCGGGCGAGTCGCCACGCCGCGCGCCTACGCACATCTTGGCATCCCCTACACGCCGCCGCCCGCGCAGATCAGCCTGCTGTAGGGGCGCAGCAAGCGCGCTCAGTCCGCCAGGTCGTCCAACGCGTCGCGCAGGCGCGACTCGCGCCCTTTGCCAGCCTGCGCGGGCTTGGCGCTCACGTAGCCCATCTCTTGTAGCTCTTCCATCAGGCGCGCCGCGCGCGGATAGCCAATGCGCAGCTTGCGCTGCAACAGCGATGTGCTCACCGTGCCATTGGTGCGGATGATCTCCATCGCGCGCTCGATCAGCGCGTCGTCTTCGCTGCCGCCATCGCCGCTCAGCGTGGTGGCGCGGTTACCGCGCGCGCGCTCGGCTGCCAGTTCCGCCACTACCGTCTCCCAGGGCGTCTCTGAGGCAGGCACAGGCTCGCCAGCGGCTTCCGACTGGCGCTCCGCTTCCACCGTTCTCTTCCACCAGCGCACGACCTCGTCCAGCTCCTTATCGCTGACGAAACAGCCCTGCACGCGCTGCGGGACGCCTTGCTCAGGGTGCAAGAAGAGCATGTCGCCGCGGCCGAGCAACGTCTCGGCGCCCACCTGATCGAGGATCACGCGCGAATCCGTTGCAGAGGCAACCGCGAAAGAAATGCGCGCCGGGAAGTTCGCCTTGATCAGCCCTGTCACCACGTCCACGCTGGGGCGCTGGGTGGCGACGACCAGGTGAATGCCTGTGGCGCGCGCCATCTGCGCCAGGCGGCAGATCGTCTTCTCGGTCTCGATGGGCGATTGCAGCATCAAGTCCGCCAGCTCGTCAATCAGCACGACGATACGCGGCAGCGGCGCCTCCTTCTTGCGCGCCATGATCGCGTTGTAATCCTGCAAGTTGCGCGCGCCGAGCGCCGCGAAGCGGGTGTAGCGCGCGTCCATCTCGCGCGTGACCCAGCGCAACACGGCGGGGATGCGCTCCAGGTCGCTTTCGGGTTTGCCGATGATGTGCGGCAACCCAGCAAAGCGCGAAAGCTCCACCATCTTGGGGTCAATCAGCACGAGTTTCAAGTCTTCTGGGCGGTTGTTCATCACCAGCGAGACGACGATGGCGCTCAAGCACACGCTCTTGCCGCTGCCGGTGGTGCCGGCGATGAGCAAGTGGGGCATCCGCGCGAGATCAGCGCACACGGGCGCGCCGCTCACATCGCGCCCCAGCGCCACAGTGAGCGGCGACTTCTCCGCCATGCGGCGAAAGGTCTCGCTCTCCAGGATGGAGCGCAGGTCCACCGTGGTCAACTGCGCGTTGGGCACCTCGATGCCCACCAGCCCGCGCCCGGGGATCGGCGCTTCGATGCGCACGGAGGTGGCAGCCAGCGCCAGCGCCAGGTCGTTCTGCAGCGCGGCGATGGCGCCCACGCGCACTTTCTGGATTTGCTTCTGCCAGCTCACCACCAGTTGCGAGGCGCGCCGCCCGCTCTCCACCACTCCCGCCAAGCCCAGCTCCGACATCACGCGGCTGAGCACGTCGCGGGCGTGCAGGGCGTCGGCGATGCCAGCGGGGAACTGGACGATCAGCCGCTCGGTGAGCATGTCGGAGGTGGCGAAATCGTCGAAGATGAAGAGCTGCTCCGCGAGGAGGCTCACCAGCTCGCGATGCAGGTTGTTGATCTGTGAGATTTTGATTTTTTGAGCGCGATCATCGTCTGCACCGATCTCGAGGACGACGCGGTTGTTGCGGCGGTCGCGCTCGTGGACGGTCAGGCTCAAGTCATTGGCGATCAGCAGCCGATCCAGCAAGCGACGAAAGCCCACCTCCCGCGAGTCCATCAGCGCCATCGGCGCCTCCAGCGTGGCAGTGGTGCGATCCACCGAGACTTCGATCACCACCGACTCGTGCAGCGCTGCCACCAACGCCGCGCGAAATCGCTGCAGCGCCTTCTCGCGCGATTGCGACCCGCGCTCCATGTAGCCTGGCTCAACGCCGAATTGCGTGACGGTCGGTCCGCGCCGCACCTCCACCACCTTGCCCGACAACCCAAATTGCGCCAGCGTGGTCTCAATCACCTGCGCCTGACGCCGCACTTCCTCTTCGGACAGGCGAACCTGCCGGGCTGGCTTGAGCAGGTCTAGTGGTGGCAGCGTGTCGGGACGAGCATACGGCTTTGTGGACTTCGGCTGCGTTGCGGATTCATCGTTGCGGATGATGACTGGCTCGGCGACTGGCTCTGCTGGGCGAGCGACGCGGCGCGGAGCGGGAGGAGTCGCAGGAGGCTCCGCAGCTGGGCGGCGCGACGCCGCGACGCGCGGGCGTGTGGGCGGCTCGATCACGGCAGGTTCTGGCGGCGCACCCGCCGACTCAGAAGCTACAGCAGGGCTGCGCGTGGGGGGCACGACAGGGGATGGCTGGTCTGGTTTCACGGCTGCACCGCGCCGCAGCCAGGGCGCAGCCACCACCAGGCTGCCCATCGCCAGCAGCGCCGACCAGATGAGCACGCTGAGCACACGACCAGCCGCGCCACCATCTTCGGCAACGCCCAGCGCCCGCCAGAGCAGCTCCGTCATCACCCATCCCACCGCGCCGCCTGCGGCGCCAGAGCGCGCGACAGTGTAGCCGTCGCGCTCAGGGCTGACGGAGAGGCTGTGCAGCAGCGCGAGCAGCGCGACAAACGCCACCTCGCCAAACACCAGGCGCGTGAGTAGGCGGCGCGTGATGAAGATTTCGGGCGTGAGCATCAACCAGGCGCCGCCGCCGATCAGCAACACGCACACCAAAAGCGCACCCGCGCCCAGCGCTTGCATGAGCAAATCTGCCCATCGTGCGATCAAGCCCTCGCTGTTCAAGCCCAACGCGCTGATCAGCGTGAGCAAGCCAAAGATCATCGCCACCCCGCCCGCGAGGAAGCGCCACCAGCGCAGCGGGATAAGCAGTTGTAACGAAGAGGCTGAACGGCTCATAAACAGAGCGCACACGCAGCGCGCCCAATTTTTAAGGATTATACGTGGGCGGTCGCGTGCGCGCGTGCGCCATCCTGGCATGATTGCGCAGTGCTGCTTCTGGTATCATCACTGTTCAACGAAGCGACTGTCTCAGGGGGCCTGTAGCTCAGCGGTCAGAGCAGGCGGCTCATAACCGTTTGGTCGCAGGTTCGAATCCTGCCGGGCCCACTTTTCCTATCGGGTTAAAAGCTGTATCACAAGACGCAAGCACATGAGTTTCTTAACATTTGCCGACATGCTGCGCCGCACTGCCTGGCGGGTGCCTGATCGTCCCTTCCTTTACTGGAGCGACCGCGACCGCTCGATCACCTACGCTGAGGGCGACGCGCTGAGCGACGCGGTGGCGGGCGCGCTGGCAAACCTGGGCGTGCAAAAAGGTGACCGCGTGGGCATCTTCGCACACAATGGCTTGGACTACGTGATGGCGATGTTCGGCGCGTGGAAGTTGGGCGCAGTATCCGCTCATATCAACGTGTTGCAGGCAGAGAACCTCGCCTGGTTTGTGCAAGACGCCGCGCCCCGCGTGCTGATTTACACCGGCGACCTGCACGACGTGGTGGATCGCAACCGCGCCCACATGTCATCGGTGCAACACTACATTTGCTTTGACGGCGAACGGACTGGCGCGCTGGACTGGAACGCGCTGGTAGCCGACCGTCTAAGCCCGCCTGCCGCACACGTGAATGGCGACGATGCAGCCCACCTCTCCTACACTTCTGGATCTTCGGGCAAGCCGAAAGGCGTGATCCTGGCGCACGGTCCCACCGCGCGCGCCACACACTGCATCGCTGAGCGACTGCAACTGACCAAAGAGGACGTCTCACTCGGACCCACCTCACTCGCTAGTTCCTACCATCTGGTTGGCAACCTGCTGCCTGCGGTGCATCGCGGCGCATACGTCGGCGTGCGCACCCGCTGGAATGCCGTCGCTGCATGGCAGGAGATGGATCGGCGCGGCGTCACGTTCCTAGTAGCGAACCCATTGCTGCTCAGCGAGTTGCTGGCGCACTGTCGGCAGGTGGGACGCAAGCCATCGGCGTTACGTTTTGTGCTCTCTGGCGGCGCGCCTGTGCCACCAGAACTGAAGCAAGCCTACCAGGAAGAGCTGGGCGTGCCGCTGGTGGAGTCGTATGGTCAGTCTGAGCTGGGAGGGTTTGTTGCGATGGGCTACCCGCGCCCCGAACATGGCGCGAAGTTTGCTGCCATCGGTCCAGAGCTGCCAGATCGCGAAGTGCGCATCGCTGATGAAGCCGGACACGAGGTGCCCATCGGCACGCCAGGCGAAATCCTTATCCGCGGCGGTGTGATGATCGGCTATCACAATTTGCCCGAAAGGACAGCGGAAGCGCTGCGCGGCGGCTGGTTGCACACAGGCGACGTGGGCGTGATGGACGAGGACGGTTACATCCGCCTGGTTGGACGCTGGAGCGAGCGCATCGTCATGCACGGGCAGGTGATCTTCCCGCGCCCGCTGGAGGAGGCGTTGCTGCGTCATCCCGCCGTGCGTTATGCCTGTGTGATTGCGCGCCCTGACCCTCAGGCGGGGCAAGTGCCCAAAGCGGTGGTGGAGCTGCACCCTGGCGCGGCTGCGACGCCTGAAGCGCTGCTGGAACACTGCGCCACTCTTCTGGGCGCAGCCAACACGCTGGCAGAGGTGGAGATCATCGCGCAAATGCCGATGACCCCCACTGGCAAGATCGGGCGCGCCGATCTACAAGCCCGCGAGCATCAGCGCAGCGCGCGCTGATCGCAAAAGCGCTCCAACTGATAACACGATGACTCGGCTGTGTGATGCAGCGCCTTGCGCCATCCGAGTCAGGAGATGAGCAGATCACCCTGCCCCGACCAGCTCTGGTTGGTAAGAGGCGCCGTTGCGCGCTGCGCCCGTGCGAACAGGGTCGCGGAACTGGCGGCGATACAGCTCGGCGTACAACCCGCCCTGTGCCAGCAGCTCCGCGTGCGTGCCGCGCTCCACGATGCGCCCGCCGTCAATCACCAGGATCACGTCCGCGCGCCGCACTGTGGAGAGGCGATGGGCGATGACGAAGCTGGTGCGCCCTTCCATCAGTCGCTCCAGCGCGCGCTGGATCAGCGACTCGGTGTAGGTATCCACTGAGGAGGTCGCCTCGTCGAGGATCAGGATGCGCGGGTTGGCGAGGATGGCGCGCGCGATGCTGATGAGCTGGCGCTGCCCCTGGCTCAAGCCGCTGCCGCGCTCGCCCAGGCGCGTCTGGTAGCCGTCCTTCAAGCGCATGATGAACTCGTGCGCGTTCGCCAGGCGAGCAGCCGCCTCCACCTCCTCGTCAGTGGCGTTCAACCTGCCGTAGCGGATGTTGTCTGCGATGGTGCCAGCGAAGAGGAAGCCGTCTTGCAACACCGCGCCCATCTGGCGGCGCAAGCTGGCGCGCGTCACATCGCGGATGTCAACGCCGTCAATGCGGATCGCGCCCTCGGTCACGTCGTAGAAGCGCTGAAGCAAGGTGATGATGGTGGTCTTGCCTGCGCCGGTCGGTCCGACCAGCGCGACGGTCTGCCCAGGCTCGGCGCGGAAGTTCACGTCGTGTAGCACGGGCTTCTTGGGGTCATAGGCAAACGAGACGTGATCGAACACCACCTCGCCGCGAATGGGCGGCATCTCGCGCGCGTGGGGCGCATCGCGTTCTGGCTCGGTGTCAATGAGGTCAAAGATGCGCTCAGCGCCAGCCAGCGAAGCCTGCGCCTGGGTGTAGATTGTGCTGATCGCCTGAAGCGGGCGGAAGAAGTTTTGCATGTAGGCGATGAACGCCACCACCACGCCCACCGTGATCTGCCCCTGCAACACCAGGAAGCCGCCGAACGTCGCCACCATCGCAATCGCCAGGGTGCTGATCACCTCAACGATAGGCGTGAAGGCGCTGGTGACTGCGCTGGCGCTGATGTTTGCCTGGCGGTTTGCCTCGTTGCGCTCGGCGAAGCGCTGCATGTTCGCGCTGGTGCGGTTATAGGCTTGCGCCACGCGCACGCCGGCGATCTCCTCCTGCAAGTTCGCGGAGACATCGCCGATGGTTTGGCGGGTCTTGCGATAGCGAGCGCGCGCCACGCGGCTGAACACGCTGGTGATGACCAACACGAGCGGGACGAAGAGGCTGCTCGCCAGCGCCAGCGGCGGGCTTTGCAGCACCATGCCGATCAGGATGCCGATCAAGCCAAAGACGCTGCCCAGAATCTGCACCAAGCCCTGACCGAGAAACTGGTTGATCGTGTCGGTGTCGTTCACCAGTCGGCTCATCACGTCGCCGACAGGGTTTTTGTCAAAGTAGCGCAGCGGCAGCGCCTGCACCTTAGTGAAGATCTCCTGGCGCAAGCGCAGCAGCACGTTTTGACCAATCACGCCGAGGTACACGATCTGCGCGCGCGCCGCGAGCAAGCCGAGCGCATACACCGCCGCCAGCACCGCCATGCTACTCAACAAGCCAGGCACGCTGCCGCCAGGATAAACAAACTGGTCCACCGCGAAGCCGATGATGGCAGGCCCTAGCGCCTGCGTTGCAGATGCCAGGATGACCAGCAGCAGCACCAGGGCGGCTTCTTTGCGATACGGCGCGATATAGCCGATCAGCCGCCGCGCCACCGCCTGGCGGTTGCGGGCGCGCTCCTCTGGCATGGTGATCATGCGTTGCAAGGAAACAGGGTCACCGCTTCTCATGACAAAAACTCCTTTGCGAAGGTTGGAACGTGCTGACTCACGCCGCCAGCGCCTCCTCGTATATCTCCAGGTCGGGCGCGAACTGCGTGTCGAGGATTTCGCCGTATAGCGCGTTGTCGCGCAGCAGCTCCTCGTGCGTGCCCTGCGCCACGATGCGGCCGTTGTCCACGAGCAGGATGCGGTCTGCGTTGCGCACGCTGCTCAGGCGCTGCGCCACCACAAAGCTGGTGCAGTTGCAGCGATTGAGCATGTGCTGCAGCGCCTGCTGAATCTGATATTCCGTCTCGGCGTCCACCGCGCTGGTGCTGTCATCGAGGATAATCAGGCGCGGTTGCAGCAAGAGCGCACGGGCAATGGCGATGCGCTGCTTCTGACCGCCGCTCAGCCCCACGCCGCGCTCGCCGATCATCGTGTCGTAGCCATCTGGCAGCGCCGTGATGAAGTCGTGCGCCTGCGCTGCCTTCGCCGCCTCGACGATCTCGTCCATCGTCGCATCGGGCTTGCCGTAGGCGATGTTGTCGCGGATGGTGCCGCTGAACAGCACCGTGTCTTGCAACACGATGCCGATCGCGCCGCGCAGTGAGTCGAGCGTCACCTCCTTCACATCGTAGCCATCAATCAACACCTGTCCCTTCTGCGGATCGTAGAAGCGCGGGATCAGGTTGATGATGGAGGACTTGCCGCTGCCCGTGCGACCGACAATCGCCACCTTGCTGCCGACGGGCACGTCGAAGCTGACATCCTCCAGCGCCCAACGGTCGGAGCCGGCAAACTTGAAGTACACGTTGCGGAAGCTGACGTTGCCCTGAATGGGCGGCAGCGGGATGGCGTTGGGGCTTTCTTTGACCTCGCTTTCCGCGTCAATCACCTCGAACACACGCTCAGCGCTCACGCTGGCGCGCGCCACAAACGCCGACAAAAACCCAAACGCGAACAGCGGCTGGATCAACACCGCCAAGTAGTTGGCGAACGCCACCAGCTCGCCCACCGTGAGGCTCGCCTGAATGACCAGCAAGCCGCCCACCAGCGTCACTAGCAACGTCGCCATGTTGACCACGAAGAACAGCAGCGGGAAGGTGATGGCAAACTGGCGGTTGATCGTGATGCTGACATCGCGCAACGCCTGGTTGACGCTAGTGTAGCGCTGCAACTCGTACGGTTCGCGCGCGAACGCCCGCACCACGCGGATGCCTGCCAGGTTTTCCTGCAGCACCGTGTTCAGCTCCGCCAGCTTCTGCTGGGTGATGTTAAACAGCGGGCGCACGCGCGCCAGGAAGACCCCAAGCAACGCCAGGAAGAACGGCGTCACCACCAGCGTGACCAGCGCGAGCAGGGCATTCATGCTAACCAGAAAGATCACCGCGCCGACCAACACCACAGCCGAGCCGACAAGCTGCAAAGCAGCCTGACCGATGAACTGCCGCACCAGCTCCACATCGCTGGTCACGCGCGTCATCAATTGACCTGTCTGTTGCTGGTCGTGGTAGCTAAAACTTAACGTGGTGATTTTGTTAAAAATCACGTTGCGCAACGCATACGCGACGTTTTGCGAGGCTGCCTCCGCCAGATACGCTTGCATGAAATTAAACACGCCCTTCAAGGCCGCGATGCCGACCATTGCTGCGCCCACGCTGGCGATCACGTCCAAATTGCGAGGGGTGATGCCCTGGTCAACGATGATGCGCAGCGCCTGGGGGATGAGCAGCGCGGCGACGTTGCCCATCAGCAAACCAATCATCGCGCCGACCATCCATAGCCACTGCGGTTTAAGGTAGATCATCGCGCGCAGCAACGCGCGGACGTTTGTCTTGGGGCGTTCAGCGCGATCAGGCTTTGCGGGTTGTTCGCTCATGAGTGTTGCCTCCGTTTTGCTGCCTGCGTTTGGGTTGAGTGGAACTTCTCAAAGCGGGTATGTCGCTGTTCAAGCTGTTGTGGAAATCAGGGTCGCATGTCATACGCTCGATGATGCCCAGCGCGCGGTCGAGCGTTTGGCGATCCTCCTCGCTGAGCAGCGAGAACAGGTGCGCCATTTTGCCGATCACCAGCTCGCGCAGGCGTTCAAACTCTGCTCTGCCGGCGTCGGTGAGGCGCAGCAACACCTGACGGCGGTCGTGCGGGTGCGGCACGCGCTCCAGCCAGGACTTGCGCACCATCGCATCCACCGAGCGCGAGAGCGTCGGCAACGAGACGGGGCGCGTCGCGGCGAGCTGCTTGAGCGTGAGCGGCCCGTTGCTGAGCACGCGCAATGTGTGCATCTGCATCACCGTGCTGGGATCTCCATGCGATTCAGCCCGCAGCGCGCTCGCCATCAGGTGCGCGACGATGGGCGAAACCTGCATGAAGCGCTTGGCGAGTTGTCGAGCGGTGGTCATTCCAGTTTTCTTGATAGTAGCGCTTTAGTTGGCATGGCTAACGATTAGCAAACCTAATCGTACGCTTGTTGATGAGGCTGAACTGAAACTGCGCTGAGTGTGGCGTAAACATCGTGGTGTGCATCCCCGTGCCTTGCGCGGGCGACACCGAAGCGGCTTAGCCACCGCTCAGATGAGGCTGCTGAACTGCACCAGGCAAAAGTTGTGGTATATTGCGCAACACGTTCCTCGATAGCTCAATGGGCAGAGCAACCGGCTGTTAACCGGTAGGTTACAGGTTCGAGTCCTGTTCGAGGAGCTTTTTAGTTTTTCAACCTTTCAACGCGCGTTGTGCGGCGATCAGCGTGTTGCTCAGCAGCATCGCAATCGTCATCGGTCCTACCCCACCTGGCACAGGAGTGATAGCGGCAGCGACAGTGCTGACGCGCTCAAAGTCCACATCGCCCACCAGCCGATAGCCGCGCGGCTGTTGGGGGTCGCTCACGCGGTTGATGCCCACGTCAATCACCACTGCGCCAGGGCGGATCATCTCAGCGGTGACAAAACGCGGCTTGCCAATAGCGGCGATCACTATCTCGCCTTCGCGCACCACCGCGGGCAAGTCGGCGGTCTTGCTATGGCACACAGTCACAGTGGCGTCGCGCGCCAGCAGCATGAGCGACACCGGCAGCCCCACAATGGCGCTGCGTCCCAGCACCACCGCGCGTTTGCCAGCGATGGGCACGCCGCTGCGCGTCAGCAACTCGATGCAGCCGCGCGGCGTGCAGGGAGCAAAGAGCGGCTGCTTGCCTTTCAAGCCCAGCGCGCCCAAGTTGGCAGGGTGAAAGCCGTCCACGTCTTTCTGAGGCGGGATGGCTTCTAGAATGCGCGACTCGTCCAGGTGCGCCGGCAGCGGCAACTGCACCAGAATGCCGTGCACATCGTCGCGCTGCGCCAGTTCCGCCAGCAACGCCAGCACGTCGGTCTGAGGCACATCCGCTGGCAGCTCGTAGCCAAACGAGGCGATGCCCACCTCGGCGCAGGCTTTGCGCTTGTTGCGCACATAAGTGGCGGAGGCAGGATTGTCGCCGATCAGCACGGTCGCCAAGCCGGGCGTGGCCGGCAGTTGGGCAACCGCGGCTTTGATCTCGGCGCGAATTTGCGCGGCAATCGCGTTGCCATCTATAACGTGCGCCATCACGCAACCAGAGCAGCGGCGGCTAGTTTGAACCTTCCAACATGCGCAGCGCGCCGGCTGTGATCAACGTGACCGCGAGCGGCAGCACGTCCTCGTCAATTTGGAAGCGGGGGCTGTGATGCGGCTCGGTGTAGCCCTTCGCCTTGTTACCCGCGCCAACGAACACATACGCTCCTGGCGCCGCCTGTAAGAAGAAGGAACAATCTTCTGCGCCCATCGTGCGGTAGTCGGTGCGGATGTTTTCCGCGCCGACCAGTTGCGCGGCGATCTCGCGCATCAAGGCAGCCGCGGCAGGGTCGTTCACGGTCGCAGGCGTGCCGCCCAGGAAACGCACCTCCGCCTGCACACCCATCGCTGCTGCCACCTGCGTCACGATTGCCTCAAGACGTTGGCGCAGCAACTGCATCACCTCATCCTTAAAGGCGCGCAGCGTGCCGCGCAGCTCAACGGTGTCGGGGATGATGTTTGGCGCTGTGCCGCCATGCACGCTGCCGACGGTCACCACGCCCGCATCCAGCGGCGGCACGTTGCGAGACACAATCGTTTGCAGTGCGGTGATGACCTGCGCGGCAGCTACCACAGGGTCCACGCCGAAGTGTGGGGAGGCGCCATGCGCGCCGCGCCCGCGCAGCGTCACGGCGAACGCCGCGCTCGCTGCCAGCGCCGCGCCTTCGGTGATGCCCACGCGCCCCACCTCTTCATCCGCCCAGACGTGCACCGAAAGTGTGCGGTCAGGCTTGGGGTTTTCCAGCACGCCGTCCTGGATCATCGCCAGCGCGCCGCCGACGATCTCTTCGGCGGGTTGGAAGACGAGCTTCACCGCCCCACCCCACCAGTCGCGGTGGCGCGCCAGCAGCTCCGCCACGCCCAGCCCGATGGAGGTGTGCGCGTCGTGTCCGCAGGCGTGCATCTTGCCATCGTACAGACTCTTGAACGGCACATCGGCTTCTTCGTGGATCGGCAGCGCGTCCATGTCGAAGCGGAGCAGCAGCGTGATCGGGCGCTCGCAGTTGGCGGTGCCCTCCATCACGCCCACCACGCCCGTCTTGCCGACGCCGGTCTGCACCTCGTAACCGAGCATGTTGAGTCGCTCCGCCACGATGCCCGCTGTGCGCACTTCTTGGAAAGCCAGTTCGGGATGTTGATGTAGATCGCGCCGCACCGCCACCAACGCATCGCGCAGGGCTTCGCTCTCGGCGCGCAATTGCTGTAGATGATGATCGGACATAAGCAGGCGTATTATCACCGATGCCATGATCCGCGTAGGAAACGCCCCTTGCTCATGGGGCACACTGGAGTTTGAAGATCGCGCTGCGCAGCCCATAACCTTCGAGCAGGTGCTTGACGAGATGACTGCGACTGGCTACGAAGGCACCGAGCTGGGCGATTGGGGATTCATGCCCACCGAGCCAGAGGCGCTGCGCGCAGCGTTGGGGGCGCGCAGGCTGATCATGACCGGCGCATTTGTGCCCATCGCTTTTCGTCACCGCGCAGCGCACGAGGAAGGCGAAGCGCGCGCGCTGCGAACTGCGCGGCTGCTCGCTGCTGTTGCCGACCCGGGCTATCCGCCGTTCATCGTGCTTTCCGACGACAACACGCGCGACCCAGCCCGCGCTGCCAACGCGGGGCGAGTCACCCCAGCGTTGATGCTCGACGATGACGCCTGGCGCGCATTCGCGGAAGGGGTGAACCGCGTGGCGCGCGCTGTGCGCGATCAAACAGGGCTGCGCGCCGTGTTCCACCATCACTGTGCTGGCTACGTTGAGACGCCCACCGAGATCAATCGCCTGCTGGAGATGACCGACCCAGAATACGTCGGGTTGGTGTTCGACACAGGTCACTACGCTTTCGGCAGCGGTGACCCCTCGCGCGCCGACATCCCTGCTGCGCTAGAGCGCTACGGCGAGCGCATCTGGTATGTGCATCTAAAAGACTGCGATCCAGCGATCGCTGCGCACGCTGCGCGCGAGCAGTGGGACTACCACACTGCTGTGCGACACGGGGTGTTTTGCGAACTTGGGATGGGTTGCGTGCCCTTTCAAGATGTGGTTAAATACCTACTTGCCCGAGGCTATCATGGCTTTGTGACGGTTGAGCAGGACGTGCTGCCCGGCATGGGCACTCCACGCGAGAGTGCCGAGCGCAACCGACACTACCTGCGCGCGTTGGGCATCTGAACGAACCAAGGAGGGATTGCAAGAGCCATCTGCCATGACGTTGCCAGATATGAGCGCCTCGCCGATCATCGAGGCGCGCAATGTGAGCAAGTACTTCGGCGCGGTGACTGCGCTGGAAAACGTCAACCTGAAGCTGTTCAGAGGTGAGGTGTTGGGCGTGGTGGGCGACAACGGCGCTGGCAAATCCACGCTGATGAAGATACTGGCGGGGCTGTATCCCCCCAGCGCTGGCGAAATCTTCGTGGAGGGCGTGCCGGTGCGCTTCCAAAGCCCCAAAGACGCCCGCGACCGCGGCATCGAGATGGTCTATCAGGACCTGGCGCTGGCGGGCAACATGCGCATTGACGAGAACATCTTCCTCGGGCGCGAGCAGGTGCGGCGCTTCGGTCCGCTCAAGTTGATTGATAACGCCACCAGCCTGCGCCGCGCAAAGGAACACCTGGACAAATTGCGCATTCAGGTGAAGGACGTGCGCCAGCGCGTCGAGGAGCTATCGGGCGGTCAGCGCCAGGCTGTGGCAATCGCGCGCGCCACCGCCTTCGACGCCAAAGTGGTGATCATGGACGAGCCGACCGCTGCGCTGGCTGTCAAGGAAGTGCGCAAGGTGCTCGACCTGATCAAAGACCTGAAACACCACGGCATCGGCGTGATCTTGATCAGCCATCGCCTGGACGACATCTTTTACGTGTGCGACCGCGTGATGGCGCTCTTTCACGGGCGCAACTTCGCCGAGGCGCCGCTCTCGCAAGTGACACGCAACGATGTGATCGGGTGGATCATGGGCAACCGCACGCCAGGCGCCCAGGCTGCCGCCATCTTTGACTTGAACTAGGCTATGGCTGCCGCATCATCGAACACCGAAGAACTGGCGCGCCAGCGCAGCCTGCGCGTGCGGCTGATCCCCTACATTGACCGCTTCGGCATCTTGCTGCTGGTGGCGCTCATGCTGCTGATCGGGACGATCACGCAGCCAGACGTCTTCCTCACCTGGCGCAACCTTTCCAACCTGCCTGGGCAGAACGCGGCAAACGCCGTGCTGGCACTGGGCATGTTCGTGGTTATCCTCACCGCCGGCATTGACCTATCGGTCGGCTCTGTGCTGGTGTTGGCGATGATGACGACCGCGGTGCTCTCCAAACAAGAGGGCTTCCCCGAATTTCTGCTGCTGCCCTTGCCGATCGCGATTGGCGTGGCGGTGGGCTATGTCAACGCCTTCGGCTTGACCAAGATGCGCCTGCCACATCCTTTCATCGTGACGCTCGGCACGCTGAACATCGCGCGCGGGCTTGCCAACCTGGTCTCTGGCGGTGTGCCAGTCAGCGGGCTGCCTGAGATCGTGCGCTTTTGGGGCGCAGGCAACATCCCCATCGGCGACATTCAGTTGCCAGTTAGCCTGGTGATTGTGGCGCTGCTCTACGTTGGCTTTGGCATCTTTCTCACCTATACGCGCGTGGGCAGGCATATCTACGCCATCGGCGGCAACCCGCAAGCAGCGCGCGTGAGCGGCATCAACGTAGAGCGCGTGCTCACGCTGGTGTACGTGCTGTGCGGCGCAATGGCTGGCTTGGCTGGGCTGTTGGTCGCTGGCAGGACGAACTCTGGTTTCCCCAACGCTGGCATCGGCGCGGAGCTGGACGCGATCTCCGCCGTGATCATCGGCGGCGCAAGCTTCTTCGGCGGTCGCGGCTCGGTGCTGGGCGTGCTGGCAGGTGTGTTGGTGATCGGTCTGCTGCGCAACATCCTGAACCTGAACAACGTGCAGGTGTTCTGGCAGCAAGTGCTGATCGGCTTGGTGATCATCCTGGCTGTGTTTGCCGATGTCTTGCGTCGGCGCGCTGGCAGCGCCAACGCATGAACCCCCGCGCATCCTTCGCGCGGAACTACGACCGCTCGATGAGTACTTTGACCACTTGAGACTTACCATCATCCCGTGAAGGAGGAGTGTAGAACTATGCAACTCTCAAAACGACTGTTCGGACTTCTGGCTGTTTCAGCCATGACGCTCGCTGCGTGCGCAACGCCCACCGCGGCGCCTCAACAGCCCGCAGCACCACAACAGCCCGCAGCACCGCAGCCAGAACAACCAGCGGCGCCAAGCCAGCCTTCTGGCGCGGTGCGCATTTTGGTTTCGATGAAGGGACCAGGCGGCGGCAACCCGTTCTGGGCAGCCGTCGAGCGCGGCGCGCTTGAGAAAGGCAAGGAGCTTGGCGTTGAAGTCACCGTCCTCGCTCCGCCCGCCGAGAGCGACGTGCAAGCCCAGATCGCCCAGATCGAAGACCAGCTCGCCAAGGGCGTCAGCGCCATCGCCATCGCCCCCACCGACCCCGCCGCCCTGCGCCCCGTGCTCGAAAAGGCGCGCGACCAGGGCGTCCCCGTCCTCTTCGTGGACACCAAAGGCGACCTGCCAGGCGCCACCTTCATCGGCACCAACAACGAGAAAGGCGCTGAGCTCGGCGCCAAGTTCCTCTGCGACAACCTCCCCGCTGGCAGCAAGGTCGCCATCCTTCAGGGCATCATCACCCAGTCCACTGGCAAAGCCCGCGCCGAAGGCGCGCGCGCCGGCCTCTCCGCCTGCGGCATGAACATCGTCGCTGAACTCAGCGCTGAGTGGGACCGCGCCAAAGCCACCTCCGTCATGGAGGACATCCTCACCCGCAACCCAGACATCCAGGGCATCTTCGCCAGCAACGACAACATGGCGCTCGGCGCCGTCGAAGCCCTGCGCAACGCCGGGCTGGTCGGCAAAGTCGTCGTCGTCGGCTTCGACGCCAACCCCGACGCCGCCGAAGCCGTCCTCAAGGGCGAGATGGCGGCGACTGTCGCCCAGAACCCCTACAACATGGGCGCGCTCGGCGTCGAAAACGCCCTCAAGCTCATCCGCGGCGAGACCATCCCCGAAGTGATTGACACCGGCACCGAGCTGGTCACCAAGGAGAACGCCGCGAACTATGCGCCAGCGGGCGCAGTGGCACAGCCAGCGATTGATCTCTCCAAAGTGCGCATTTTGGTTTCGATGAAGGGACCAGGCGGCGGCAACCCGTTCTGGGCAGCCGTCGAGCGCGGCGCGCTTGAGAAAGGCAAGGAGCTTGGCGTTGAAGTCACCGTCCTCGCTCCGCCCGCCGAGAGCGACGTGCAAGCCCAGATCGCCCAGATCGAAGACCAGCTCGCCAAGGGCGTCAGCGCCATCGCCATCGCCCCCACCGACCCCGCCGCCCTGCGCCCCGTGCTCGAAAAGGCGCGCGACCAGGGCGTCCCCGTCCTCTTCGTGGACACCAAAGGCGACCTGCCAGGCGCCACCTTCATCGGCACCAACAACGAGAAAGGCGCTGAGCTCGGCGCCAAGTTCCTCTGCGACAACCTCCCCGCTGGCAGCAAGGTCGCCATCCTTCAGGGCATCATCACCCAGTCCACTGGCAAAGCCCGCGCCGAAGGCGCGCGCGCCGGCCTCTCCGCCTGCGGCATGAACATCGTCGCTGAACTCAGCGCTGAGTGGGACCGCGCCAAAGCCACCTCCGTCATGGAGGACATCCTCACCCGCAACCCAGACATCCAGGGCATCTTCGCCAGCAACGACAACATGGCGCTCGGCGCCGTCGAAGCCCTGCGCAACGCCGGGCTGGTCGGCAAAGTCGTCGTCGTCGGCTTCGACGCCAACCCCGACGCCGCCGAAGCCGTCCTCAAGGGCGAGATGGCGGCGACCGTCGCTCAGAACCCCTACAACATGGGCGCGTTCGGCGTCGAGAACGCCCTCAAGCTCATCCGCGGCGAGACCATCCCGGAGCTGATTGACACCGGCACGGAGTTGGTGACCAAGGAGAACGCAGAGCGGTATCGCTGAGGCCGTAAGGCAACTTCGCACTCATCGAGCATCGTGAAAACGGGCGGGTCGTCTGTTGTGGGGAACCTCGGCAGGCGACCCGCCTTTCAACGCAGGTGAAACGTCGCCATGTCTCTCAGAGTGACACTGCAAGTTGGCTTGATAGGCACTGGTCGCATCGGTCAGGTGCACGCTGCCACAATCACCCGCCATGTGCCCGACGCGAGGCTCGTGGCAGTGGCAGACGTGAACCTCGACGCGGCGCGCCGCTGCGCGGAGGAGTATCGCATCCCGTGGCACAGCGACGACCCCTATCAGCTCCTGGCGCGTGCTGACGTAGAGGCAGTGCTGATCTGCTCACCCACCGACACCCACGCAGACTTGATCGAGGCTGCTGCCCAAGCAGGCAAACACATCTTCTGCGAAAAGCCGATCTCGCTCGATCTGGCACAGACGGACCGCGCGCTGCGCGCAGTGCGCGCGGCAGGTGTTGCGCTGCAACTCGGCTTCAACCGTCGCTTCGACGCAAACCACCAGCGCGTGCGCGAGGCGATTCGCAACGGCGAGATCGGCGAGCCGCATCTCATCCACATCATCAGCCGCGATCCAGCGCCGCCGCCCATCGCTTATGTGCGCGTCTCCGGCGGGCTGTTCCTTGACATGGCGATCCACGACTTCGACATGGCGCGCTTCTTGATTGGTGACGAAGTGAGCGAAGTGTTTGCCTGGGCGGATGTGAAAGTGGATCCAGCCATCGGCGAGGCGGGCGACGTGGACACTGCCGTGACCATGCTGCGCTTCGCCAGCGGCGTGATCGGCACGGTGGATAACAGCCGCCGCGCCGTTTATGGCTACGATCAGCGCGTGGAGGTGTTCGGCAGCGGCGGTGCGATCCAGACGTTGAACAACTACCCCAATCAGGCAGTGGTGAGCGACGCGCGCGCTGTGCGCCGCGATCTGCCTCTGCACTTCTTCATGCAGCGCTACGTGGAAAGCTACCGCGCGGAGATCGAGGCATTCGTCCGCGTGGTGCGCGAAGGTCAGCCCGTCCCCGTGAGCGGCGAAGACGCCCGCCAGGCGCTGCGCATCGCGCTCGCCGCGCGCGAGTCCTGGCGCAGCGGAAAGCCTGTGAAAGTGGACTCCATCGCGCCATGACCCCACCACTGGATTGCGCTTTCCTCGGCGTTGGGCGCATGGGGATTCACCATCTGCGCACGCTCGCGGGCTTGCCCGATGTGCGCGTGCGCGTCGTGGCAGATCGTGACCCCAGCGCGGCGCAACGCGGGCGCGCACTGTGTCGCGCCGACCGAGCCAACGATGACCCCATCGCAGCAATCGAAGACCCCGCGGTGGAGGTGGTGTTTATCTGCACGCCCACTCCCACCCACGCTGAACTGATCGCGCGCGCTGTGCGCGCTGGCAAGGCGGTCTGGTGTGAGAAGCCCATTGCGCTCACGCTGGAAGAGACCCGCGCAATCGTGGCGCTTGCCGAGCAGCGCAGCGCACCAGTGCAGATTGGATTTATGCGGCGCTTCGATCCAGGCTATGCAACCGCCCGCCGCAAAATCGAAGCCGGCGAGCTCGGACGGATCGAGACCTTTCGCGCGCTCAGCCGTGACACCTATCCCCCTCCCCTGGAGTTCCTGAAGTCCAGCGGGGGCATCTTCGTAGACATGGCGATCCACGATTTCGACCTGGCGCGCTTTCTGGTCGGCGAGGTGGCAGAAGTGCAGGCTTGGGGCAATGTGTTAATTGACCCAGCGTTTGCAGAGGCGGGCGACGTGGACACCGCCGTGACCATGCTGCGCTTCGAGAGCGGCGCGCTGGGGGTTGTGGAGACCGCGCGCCGATCAGCGTGGGGCTACGACATTCGCACGGAGGTGGCGGGTTCACAGGGCAAGCTGGTGGTTGAGGCGCACCAGAAGACGCCGCTGCTGTTCTCGCGGCGCATGGGCTTCGAGGGCGATCACTACGAGAGCTTCCCCGACCGCTTCGCCGACGCCTACCGCCTGCAGTTTGAGGCGTTCATTGCCGCCCTGCGCACAGGGACAACGCCTCAGCCCAGCCCGCGCGACGCGCTGGAGGCGCTGCGCATTGCTCTCGCCGCCGCGCGCAGCCTGCGCGAGGGGCGCGCTGTGCAGGTGAGCATGTGCTGAAGCCGTGCTTCAGCACGCACTGGGGTTGAGCAGAACTCGATGTATCCTCTTGCAAGTACTCTGCGACGTAAAGAGGTCAAGGCATGACGCTCGACGAGCAAATTCAGCGCTACGCACGCCAGCTACCGCCTGAGCTGCAGGAGAAGCTGTTGGGAATCCTTCAGGAGCTGGTACTTGAGATGCAACGACCAGAAGCGACAAAAGAGCAAATCGCATGGAACCATTTCTCGCTTGAGTCAGCGATGCGGGACATGCTGGATGAGCCAGAGCTATATCAGGAGTCAGACGTCAAGGTTCACTTTCACAGGGGTGGCGCTGCTCATCCGCAGATCGACTTCGGTGTTTAGCACGCCCTAAATATCACAATCAAGCACGCAATGTCTTCAATGCATGCTGGGCAGGTGGCGCTCATTCAATTTCCAACGACCAATCTGTATGCCAGCAAACTCAGACCCGTACTGATACTGGCAAAGCTGCCAGGACCTTTTGATGATTGGCTCGTCTGCATGATCTCCTCGCAATTACATCAACAGCTTCCTGGCTTCGACGAAGTTATTCAACCAGGGGACTCGGATTTTCAGGCAAAGTGGATTGAAAGTGGCAAGCGTGATTCGGCTGGGTCGGCTGGCAGTCGTTGCAAGAGCTGCCTTGCGGGGTGCTATCGTTGAAGTCTCCCCAGATCGGCTGCGTCGCGCGAGAGCAACTTTGCCCCGCTGGTTAGCAAGTTAGCGCATTACCTGCTGAAGCCTGGCTTCAGTGGATCACTCTGCGCGCTCCAGCGCCACGATGAGCGGCCACAAACCGCCTAGGTTCACACGCATACGCTTGCGCGCGACCCACTGCTTCTGCGCATGGATGACCTCTTCCAGCAGGCGCAGCTCAGCGCTGATCACCACGAAGCGCGCGCCAAGGCGCGCCACGCGCGCCGCTTCGCGCAGGATCGCTGGATACAGCCGCTCGTTGTCCACGTGCGACCCCACGTGATGACCAAATGGCAAATCTGCACAGAGCGCGTCCACACTGGCATCGGGGAGCGGCAGAGCAGTGGCATCCCACGGATGCAGCTCAAACGGCGCGGGTCCGTAGCACTCTTGATACGCCGCGGCGTTGGTTCGCGCGCAGCGCAGCGCGCTGGGGGAGACGTCACAGCCGATCAGGCGTCGCGCCGGACCGATGCGCGCGCGCTCAAACAGCAATGTGCCAGCGCCACAACCGACGTTCAGAAACACATCCTCCTGGCGCGGCGCGGTGAGCTGCGCCATCGCATACGCGACTGTCGCCTGTAATGTGCCGGGGAACTGGCAGCGGCGCCAAGGTCGCGCTGCTAATGGGCGGCGCGTGAGCCGCACCAGCACTTCCCAGCCGACCGAAGCACGGCGCACGCGCACCAGCAACTCACCTTCCAACTCCACAGGTTGTGTGCGCGTGTGTTTGGCGATGGCGTCCCTCAGCCGCTGCATGATGGGTGTATCCGCGCCGGCGGCAGCGAGCAGCAATGTTGTCGGTGGCTGCGGGCGGCGCATCGGGCACGGCGATAGACGACGCATCACATCAACGGCGAAGTCCACCTGTCTCAGCAGCGCGCGCAGGTTTTGGTCGCCGAGCAACGCATGTGGGCGCGGGATGTCGAACGGGATCACCACATACGCCGCTAGCGCTGTGTTGAGGTGTGGGATCAGCGTTTCCACCTGCGGGTGCGTGAACTGCAACACACCTGGCGCGCGGCGAATGATGTCGCCGCGATAGGAGGTGATCATCTGAGCGGTAAGGTCCTCCAGTCCTGCCAGCGTATCCGCCTCGTAGATACGGTCTGACACAGCCATTCAGCCTGCCACGCGAGGCTTGCGAGTGGACTGCTTTCGCTTGGTTGCAGCAGAGATGCGTCTGGTTTGCGCTTTTGTCGCTGATTTGCGCGCTGCTGAGCGCGCGCTGGCTTTCGCCTTCGTGCCTGCGCGCTTGCGAGCGGTTGCGCGGCGGCGCAGTGCTTCGGTCGAGGGAGGCAGCTCCGCTGCGCGGCTTGGACGCGCACCAGTGTAGAACTCCCGCAACACGGGGATGTAGCTGGTCACATCGTAGCCATCCCAGCGGGGATCGTTGTTGCCACCGTACTGGAAGATCGCGCCGCCCACCACTGGCGACGGATATTCCTTGCCATCCACAATCAACGGCATCTCCTGAATGGCGATGTATTTGCGCATCCATTCGCGGAACTGCGCCGGGGTGAAGCGATGCGCTTTGAAACCGCCCACGCCCATCTGGTCCAGTCCGCATTCTGAGAAGTAGATGGCGCGGATGTTGGGGTCGAACCCGCAGTGCGTGAAGAGAAACTCCCAGCGGCGCTCGAACCACTTCCACTCTTCGGGCTGGTCAATGTGCTCTGGGTTAGGGGCGTAAGGGTGCATGTCGAACGCGATCAACCCGCTGTTGTAGGCGGGGGCGTAAATCTCGCGGATGATGCGCACTGTCTCAGGGTTGGTGAAATCTGGGCAGCCCATCGAGAACGTGCCAGCAGCATAAGTGGCGCCGCTGATCTGGCGCACGCGCTCGGCGACTTCGATGTCCAGCAGTGCGCGCCGACGCAGGTCTTCGCCGTCCTGACCGATCTGATCTGCCTCGTTCAAGCCGATGTAAATCACTTTGGAGTGCTTGGCGCTGTCTAGCCCAGAGATAATCTGCTCGACGCTGGGCAGCGTGCCATGGTTAAAGAAGCGACGCGCCATGACCACTGCGTTGGGGTAGTCACGCGCGATCTCGCCAGCGGTTTCAAAATCGTCCATGCACAGGAAGAACTCGCATCCCTGCGCTGCCTCTTGCCTTGCCAGGTGACCGTTGCTCATGGTGTGCAAACCGATCTTGAAGCGCGTCGGCTGGATGAACTCCAGGAACTGCGCGAAGACGAAAGCCGTCGCTGGCGTGTTAGCCATCACTGCGCGCAACGGGGCATCACCCGCGCGCAGCGCCACGCGCGCCCAGCCGTTTTGAACATCCAACACCTCCACCTCCTGCCCGCGCGCGAGCAGACCGATCACGTTGGATGGTGACGAAGTGTCTGGTTGCAACCGAACGTTCAAGAAAGAGGCGGTCACCCTCGCTTTCATATCGCACTCCTCAGCAAAACAAGAACACTCTCAGCCGTCACTGCGTGACAACTGAGAGTGTAGCGCAAAAGCGGGCAACGGGATTTGAACCCGTGACCTTCTGCTTGGAAGGCAGACGTGCTACCGCTGCACCATGCCCGCCCAACGCCCTCAATTTTAACGCATGTGTCTGGTCGCCTCATGCACTGCCTCGTGTCGCTGATTGGAAAGCAGGCGTCGGCGCTTCAGTCCCCCGTCACGAAGGACCAGGAATACGTGAACGGCTTGCGCGCGTAGCTGCCGTTGACGGTGACGGTGATGCGCGCCTGGGGCGGCAGCGGCTCGTTGGTGAAGATCAAAATGCCCTTGTGACCTCCTGGCAGCGTTGTCTCCACCGTGTGGGCAAGCTCGCTGCCGTTCTCGGTGCGCACCTGAGTGCTGTTCACAACAGGTTTCGGACCGAAGTAGCGCCACATCAGCGTGATGGGATACCCCCCTTGCGAATCAAAGCGCGGCACGTTGGTCTGTTCCACAGCAGGGTAGATCACAGGCCATTTGCGATAGGCGCGATCTCGACTATCACTCGCCATGCGAGAGGCAACGTCGAGCGCTGCGCCAGCGCGCACGGTGAACTCATCCACCTGATGGCTATAGAAGCCGTAGCCAAACACTTTCGTTGTGGGGTAGAGCAACCAGAGGCGATGCCCAACAGACGACATCCAATCTGTCACGCTGTCCTCTGGCAGGAATCGGGGATTGGTTGACGCGTCAATTGGCGCGCTACTCCACGCATTGCCAAGCCAAACATTGCCGTTGCGGGCGCACTGATTCGCGCCGCGCGTGTACCAGGCGCTCTGGGGGTTGGGGTAATGCGTGATGTCGTCCTCCATCACCATGTAGAGGGCGTGCTCCTGGCAATTTTGGTTGAGCTTTTCATCGAACACCACAGGAGGCACACCCGCCAGCGCCCGGTAAAAGTTCACCCAGCCGAGCGCATCCGTTAGGTCTGCGGGTGGCTCAAGCGGCGCGGGCTGCGCGGTTCGCGCTGCAAACACCTGCCCCGACAAAACGCTGAGGCTGAAGAAAAGGGCGATCAGCAATCCAAGAACCCTCGTGCGAAACAAACAGCCAACCATTTTTAACCCTCGTTCAATGTGTATTACGCAACTTTGCACAATGCTGCAGACTTCGTTCCTGTCGTGCACAGTCCCATCTCAGTTTACACTGTCGCTCGAGTTTAACGGTCCGAAGCGCGCCTGGCGACTGGCAACTGGCAGCAACCTCAGCCTGCGAATGGCTGGGACGTGCAACGTGGGGCAAACGGTGTACTATCAGCAGTGACGGAAGCGCGCTTCTAGGTGACTCGCCATCGCTGTTGCGAGAGGCTGCAATCATGCTTCCCAGAGCGCGTTCTCGACTTCAGAGGTGTAGGGGCTATGACTTACCAGGCTATCGCCAAAGACCGACCTGATCGCCGCCGCGTGACGGTGGACGAATACATCTTCTATCGCCGCAATGGCTATCTCATCGCGCGAGGGGTGGTCGCGCCAGCAGAGGTGGCGGAGCTGCTCACGTTCGCCGATGATCTGCTACACGGGCGCGAGTTGCTGCCCGGCATCGAGCCACCGCCCCCAGATGCGACTGAGTCGCAACTTTTCGCGCGCTTTAGCCGCATCCACATGCTTCATCGTGCACACCCCACCGCCGAGCGCTACTTGCTGCATCCGCGTGTGCTGGACGTGCTGGAGGCGCTGATCGGGCCGGATGTGCTGGCGCTGCAGACCATGCTGTTCCTCAACCCACCAGGTAAAGGCGGACAAGGCTGGCATCAAGACGCCTACTACATCTCCACATACCCCGACACGCTGATCGGCGCCTGGGTGGCGCTGGATCGCGCAGACGAGGAGAACGGCTGCCTGTGGGTGGTGCCTGGCTCTCACTGCGAGCCGATTTACCCGCCGCGTGACATGCGCGGCATCATCCACGCCGACGGCGCCTTCGCTGACCTTCACGAGGTGGACCACGTCAGCGACCTCGACGACGAGCGCAACACGCTCTCGCGCGTGGCGCGCAAGTATCCGCCACCAATGCCTGTCGTGCTTGAGCCGGGCGATGTGCTCTTCTTCGATGGTCATCTACTGCATCGCTCGTATCCCAATCGCACGCAGGATCGCTTCCGCCGCTCGTTTGTGTGCCATTACTGCAACGCGCGCGCGTGGGTGCCGTGGAACCACGGCTTGCCCTACGAGGGAGATTGCGCAAACGCGCACCACATTCTGGCGCGCGGACGCACGCACATGCCATACGCCAAGCCCGCCTTCGGCACGCCCTGCGCCGCGCTCGAGGCAGCCACCGAAGCGCCTGTTGTCGCCGCTGCATCTGGGCGGATGATGGGGATGGACGGCGAGATGGTGGTGGTGCGAGGTTAGGGCTGCGAGCGCTGGGCTTCACGTTCACTATTCACACATGGTGCGATACGCTGCTGCACAGCAATTGCTTGGAGACTTGCGGTCTGTGCCAGGCAACTCACTAGAACCTATTTCAAAATATGGTGTTGAATAGTTGACATGAGCCGACATGACTTGACAGATGAGCAGTGGGCGGTGATTGCACCGCTGAT
>FWWL01000676.1_pt1 | contig 90988 bp, 81 predicted proteins | sample 2228331 | NCBI WGS metagenome assembly FWWL01 (sample SAMEA103939775, study PRJEB20133) | metagenome | reverse complement strand
GCGCTCCGCGGTACGCCGGCGCTGGCGGCGGATCGAGCCAGCGCAGCTCGGCTGGATCCGCCGTGCCCCACACGGCAAGCTCCAGCGCAAGCGGCGCCAGATCGGCTTCGCCAATCTCGGGCGTGCCGTGCGCCGCTAGCTGGCGCTCTTCCGCCTCACTCCAGAGCCGATAGCTTACACCTGGGGCAACTCGCCCCGCTCGACCTCTTCTCTGCTCTGCAGATGCGAGCGACACCGGAATAGTCTCGAGACGAGTTAATCCTGTTCGAGGCGAGTACCGCGGTACTCTCATGAGTCCGCTATCGATCACGGTACGCACTCCCTCAACAGTTAGGCTTGTCTCTGCTATTGATGTGGCTAGCACAACCTTGCGATACCCTTGAGGGGCAGGAGCTATCGCTCTATCTTGCGCTTCCTGTGTTAAGCTGCCATGAAGCTGAGCAATTATTACGTCAGAACCCAGATTTTGTTCACGAAGCTTCATCTCCGTCCGTCTAATTTCACCAGCCCCTGGCAGAAATACAAGAATATCTCCCTGTTGTTGCAGCAGAACTTCCGTTATAGCTCGAGAGACGAGACTTTCCAATCTAACCCCATCCTTCTTGGCATTGCCCGCCAAGTATATGGTTTCAACCGGGTATGTGCGGCCTTCACTAATTACTACTGGAGCATCGTCCATAAGCTCAACAATCCGTTCGAAGTCAAGGGTTGCAGACATGACCAATACACGCAAATCAGGCCTCAACAGGCTTTGCGCTTGAAGGCACAAAGCGAGACCAAGATCAGCGTGCAAGCTGCGTTCATGGAATTCATCGAATAGGACAATCGCAACGTCTTCCAATGCAGGATCTTCTTGCAGGAGACGGGTTAGTACACCTTCCGTAATGACCTCAACTCGAGTCGATTTACTAACCCGGGTATCATGTCTCATGCGGTAACCGATTGTTTGCCCGACTGGCTCACCTAGTAATCCAGCCATGTAACGGGCAGCCGAGCGGGCAGCTAGTCTCCTCGGTTCCAGCATGAGCAGCTTTTTCCCAACCGCCCAAGGCTGGTCTAATAAGGCAAGCGGAACCCGTGTAGTTTTACCAGCGCCAGGAGGCGCCACGAGAACCGCTTGAACACGGGACTCGAGCGCCCCCTTTAAATCATCTAGGATATGCTCAATTGGCAAAGGTTTGGGTTGCATAGGATACGCCTCTCGCGTTTAATGATTCATAGTTGACTCCATCAATGTATCACCACCGCAAAGATAACGTCAACCCAAAGAAGGATCGGCTGTATTCACATCTTGGCCCTACATACTTGCTAACTTCTGCTTGGCTTGATCGTAATCCATAGTGATCGTCAGCATCAAATTGATGCCAGGATTATGCTTCAGCCGAGTCTTTAGCAAGGAATGCACCAAGGGCTTTTCGAATTTCAGAATAGTGATCACTTCAGCAAGCGGACCACCCGTGCGCTGCACCTCATAGATGAGGTCCACACACTTTTCCACTTCGCTATGTTGATCTCTGATTTTACTCAGAACCGTATTGATTTGACTTGCATTCATATTAATTCCACCTCATAACCGAAAATTAAAGTGTTTGAATAGGACTTTATATATATATGAATAGATTATAACACCTAGCATACAGGGTGACTATATACCCAATGACTAATGACAAAAAAAATTACAACGCAAACAAGTAGGTCGTTGTCCCTAATATGAAGGACAATCGACCATTGGTTTTCGTTGCATTTTCCTTTGATTTTTTTTATCAATATTGAATAAGTACATTTCTAGTCCTTCCGTCCCAGCCCACTTTACCGCCGAATGCCTCTCCGATGAATCTGGCTGGAGCCATTGTGAATCCATTCACTAGCTGCGCCGCTTCTTCCAAATTGACATTCTTTCCATTTACCTTGGCTATCTTGGAGCCGATCGATAGGGAAACCACTGTACTATTCTTACGGCCGGTCGCCGTCATTGTATTCGGATCCCATGTAACTTGTGCACCCATTGCTTCAAATATTGCACGAAGCGGTGCCAACGTGTTGCCATTTACAATTACTGGAGGTTGTTCGAACTCTTGGTCCATTTGATTAATGGATACTGACACTTGAGAAGATACTGGAATGGAGCGGTTAGCGACTCTCGCCCCTGTATAGTCGTAGACACGAATTTCCAGAGCAGAACCGGCTGGTATATCGCCTGCCGCCACGTCAACTTCAAAAGGATATTTCGACCGAGTTGCAATGACTTGTCCATTCAGTACAAACTCCACTTTACTTATAAAAACTTGCGGGATCCGTACGAAGGGAATCCACTTTGCTTGCTTACGAATCGGCTTTGTCTCATCTTGGTACAATATGGCATTATTTGGTGTAGCACCTTTTTTCACGGTTTGAATATAATACGGGTCCGCAATCATATCTTTGTACAATTTGAATATTTCATCGTTTCTATACAAGCTATAATTGTTCTTTGATTCTTTCAAGTCCAGATCCACATTAAAATACGTAATGGCCTTCAATCTTGGATACTTAAGCGGCATCACTCTATACAATCGTTCCATGTTCATCAAAGCATACTGTGTATGCGCAACGCCATCTGTGTTCGTGAAATTCGATACTGCGGTTTCGCTAAGCATCACCGGTTTGCGATCTGCATATAGCTTGTAAATCTCATCCAGCTTCTCAATCGGGGTCGAGCCGAGCATGCTTGTCTGTTTCTCACCAAAAGAGTAAGGCTCCGTATACATGCTAACCCCAACCCAATCGACATATTCATCACCTGGATAATAATTAGCCATGTTGTATCTAGGGACATCACCTGGACTCCACACTAGGGCAACATTTGGAGCCAACTCATGCATGACATTTGCTACAATTCGAAATTTGTCAATAAATACTTGCGGATCTCCAGCCCAAGGAGTCCAGTCACCGTTCATCTCACCTCCAAAACGCAAGAAGATCGGAATGCCTGACTCATTCGCCTTTCTCGCCCATTCCCGCAAATAGGCATCATCCTTCACAGGGCCAAGCCCTTGCAAGGGCTGCCAAGCTATTTGCAAGGCACTCCCTGCCGCTTTAGCATTCCTGGCGTAAAGAGCAGGAAACTCTTCACCATATGTAGCATATGCCAAATACATCGAATGATCTCTGCCGTAGATGGATTTCGATCTGTCGAAGAAATTGCCCATCGCCGGGTCCCGTTCAGAATACAGTCCAATATACATCCCATATGCAGGTTCGTGTATGGCTAATTGGCCGTTGGCAGGCAAATACTTTTTCTCTAACTCTTGTGTAGCACTCCCGGAAGAGAACAGTTCAACAGTCGTGCGTAATTGGTGAGCCCGCTCCAAGCTGTTTGCCCCCCAATCCTTGCCGTCATTCAACCAGAATTGGTTCTCCATCTCATAGTATTTCACCGCATTCTCAAAATCATAGACTGCATCATAATACTCATTCATATTACCTGCGTATATCGCAGCAGAATTCCAGTCTGAATTAGCAACCGAGATCCGAATAAGCTCGTCCCAAATCGGGAGAGCAAGAGCCGTCTGCCCGTTATTTCTATATTTCTCTGCTTGAAGATGCAGAGCCCATGAGTTATCTGCAGCTTTTGCGACCTGCATCGGCCATATGACAACAAAAGCGAAAACAATTGAAAGCAGGAATAAACATATTTTTCTTGATACGGGTGGATAGGAACTTCGGTTAGTCAAGTCATTCATTATAGTTACAGTCCCTTCTAGAAGAATATGGCACTCTCATTATACCATAATCCTCGCCGACCCTTAATAACGAGCAACTATCATTTTCTTGCGGGTATAAAATTCAACACCATCTCTACCATTCGCATGCAAATCTCCATAAAACGATTTCTTATACCCGGAGAAGGGGAAGAACGCCATTGGTGCTGGAACACCTACATTCACACCAAGCATCCCGGCATCCATTTGTTCTCGGAACTGACGAATCGACTTAGCACTATTCGTATAAATACATCCTCCATTCGCAAACTCAGATTGATTCGCAACGGATATAGCATCCTCTAGGGTATTGGCACGCACGATTTGAAGTACGGGTGCGAAGATCTCATCCTGCCATATTTGCATTCCTGGCTTGGCATGGTCGAAGATAGTCGGGCCCACGAAATAACCATGCTCCTTCACAGCAGCATCTTGTCTGCCATCCCGAACGAGTGTTGCCCCTTCCTCCACACCGCTTGCAATATATTTCAATGTACGTTCACGATGGGAATCTCTGATGACCGGGCCCAGGAACGTATCCGTTTCTAACCCGTTCCCTATCCGAATATCCTCAGCCGCTTGTATTAACTGTTCAACCAATTGATCTGCAACGTCGCCTACAGCCACTACCACAGCACAAGCCATGCATCTCTCTCCTGCCGAACCGAATGCAGCATTGACGATTTCTCTAACGGCAAGAGTTAGATCTGCATCAGGCATAACGATAGAGTGATTCTTTGCTCCTCCTAGCGCTTGAACTCTTTTCCCATAAGAAGCTGCTTTTTGATATACATATTCCGCAACAGGCTGTGAACCCACGAATGAGATTGCACTCACGTCTTGATGCTCGAGTAGACCATTCACAATGTCATGCGCACCATGCACCACATTAAGCACACCATCAGGCAATCCAGCTTCCGTAAATAACTCAGCAAGTCTGTTTGCAGATAGAGGGGTTCGTTCAGAAGGTTTCAAAACAAACGTATTTCCGCAAGCAATTGCGAGCGGGAACATCCAACAAGGGACCATGGTCGGAAAGTTAAATGGTGTGATCCCGCCTATTACTCCAATTGGGTATCGGTACATGCTCGACTCTAATCCTGCTGCAATATCCGGAAGTGTGGAACCCATCATTAACGTTGGAGCACCTGCTGCAAATTCAACGCATTCTATGCCCCGCTGGACCTCACCGTATGCTTCAGAATAACTTTTCCCATTCTCAGTTGTAATTAGTCTTGCAAGCTCTTCCCAGTGCTCCACCAGGAGCTGCTGGTATTTGAATAAAATCCTTGCGCGCTTAGGGACCGGAACTCGGCTCCATTCCGTATAAGCTTCTTTAGCAGCTTGAACAGCCAGACCTAGATCCTCGCAAGTAGAGATCGGCACTTGAGCAAGGGTTTCTCCAGTTGCAGGATTCGGCACGATCTCATAATGCTCAGTCAAGGACTGAACCCATTTTCCTCCAATGTAATTGCTTAGTTGTAATTCATTTGTTTGTGACAATGGTCGCACCTCCGTCTATTTGTTGGGCTGTAGCATGGTTTTGCGTTGATTGGTAAACAAGGGCAGCACGGTATTGCCAACACGCTCGGCTTCCTCCAGGTGAGGGAATCCCGATAAAATAAAATGAGTTACACCTGCGTCAATATATTCCTGCAGTCCTTCACGAACTTGCTCCGGAGTTCCAACAACAGCTGTACCGGCTCCTTTTCTTACTCGACCGATGCCAGCCCATTTGAACTTTCCGAATCGGTAGTCCCCTTGCAGCAGCACACTCATTCTGCTTTGCGCAATGGAGTCTGATTCTTTGTAGTATTGTCTCATTCGCTCTTCGACGGCAGGATCCACAATGGACACCAGGCGATCTGCTTCTGCCCAAGCCTCTTCTTCGGTATCACGAACAATCACATGGATGCGTACTCCATATTCCAATTCACGACCATAAGCAGCTGCTCGGCGTCGAACATCTTCTATCTGTGCATGAACCTCTTCAACAGGCTCACCCCATTGCAAATAGACATCACCATAACGAGCGGTTGATTCCTTTCCCGCTTCTGATGAGGCTCCGAAAAATGCAGAGATTTTACGCTGTACGTTGGACGGTACCAATGTACCGTCTTTGATCGTATAGAAAGGTCCCTCATGGGACACTTTCTCTTCTTCCCACAGTCGATTCATAACCTCCATGAAATCATTTGCGCGATCATAACGTTGATCATGATCCAGGAAATCGCCGTCCTGACCTAACTCAAAAGAAGATCCGCCTGCAACAATATTGATATCAATCCGGCCTTTACTGAACTGGTCTAAAGTGGAGGCCATTTTAGCGGACAATGACGGCGCGATGAATCCTGGACGAATTGCGATTAATGGCCGTAAAGTCGATGTGTTGTGCACGAGCGCTGATCCGACCATCCAAGAATCAAAATAGGGGGTACCTACTGGAACAAGGATTCCGTCAAAGCCAACTTTCTCAGCTGTTTGAGCAACTTTAATAATATATTCCAGACTCGGCTCCCTTTCCGGTTTTTTCAGGCCAATATGTGCGCCATCACCGTTTGTGGGAGTAAACCAGGAAAAATGAATGCGGCTCATTGTACAAATCCTCCTCGATGAATTTCAATTTATAATTAATCCGATTTGTTTAATGTGAATTAATATAGAAACAGCTTAACCCCCAGAATAATTAGAGTCAATAATCCGATTTAATCAAAATGATCAAGTTGTTAATAAAAACATTTACTTTTCATTTTTTCCTGCATGATCTATTGACATCTTTCAGTTATTGCTGTAATATTAAGAATTAGTTTTTGAAATACTCTTTGTTGTCCTATTTCTGCACTTTCACTCTCTTGAATGTTTCTCCGATATGGACCCCAAGTATTCAATTCGTTACTCCATTCACTTCATTTCATTCATTTCAATGCAATTCCAACTGCAAGCGGCTAATGATGGTTAAGGAAGATTGAAAGCAAGCTAATTCTAGACAGGCGCGGCCAAGGAGCCGTATGGATGGTTGAGAGGTAGGGCTTCCATCGTTTTAGTAGGTAAGGTATAAATGGATTGATTCAAAAACGACTGGGAGAACGCATCCCTGCTGCTCTGATTGGGACTGCGGCTAACCGGAAGCGTTCTTTTTTATATGCAAAAAAAAGCCTGATTTCTCAAGCGTCTCCCCGCAAGTTATTGGCTTCGGTCCCTCTAGATCATACGACGTTCAATATTATTTAAGCGAAACCGTCCAGTTCGCTTCTTCGATCCATGTGTTGTTGCTGAACTCACGGCCCCGAAGCACTACCTTGTTCTCATATACTTGTACATACAACCCTTGCGCAGAATCTTGATTCTTCCAATCATAATTAGTGCCTAATACGCGTCCCACGGCCGAATTGTTGAATAGATGGAACGTCTCTTTGAAGTAATGAGCCTTGCCATTACGGAAATCCTGATGATTATGGCCATAGAACACAAACACATTCTTGTAAGGCTTCAAAATTTCACGGAATTGTTTGCCTCTAATAACCTGATGGGAGCCTCCATCTTCGCCAATTGGCGGGAGCGGTTGATGAATCATGACAAAGATCGGTTTGTCTCGTTTACTCTGAGCCAAGGTCTCCTCAAACCATTGGAGCTGCTCATCGGAATACCAGGCTCCTTCTGAAACTTCAGGCTTCTCTTGCACGTACGCTTCCTGAGACAACATGATAATCAGGAAGTTATTCATCTTGAAGCTATGGTAGGGTTTCTCGTACCCGAATGTCCGCATGAACATTTCTCTTGAGTCGGCGTCTGTCTTGCCGTTAGGTGCTGTCTCCTTGCTCCACGCACCGTTCGAATTAATCCAGATGTTGTAATACTCATGGTTGCCCATATTAGCGTGAATTGGCGGAAGGGTATAGGTATTAATAATTTTACGGAACTCCTTGTAATCTGCCTTCGTTGCAGATTCAGTGAGATCGCCCGTAAAAAGCAACGCTTCTACCTTAGTCTCAAAATTCAATATATCGTTTAACGCCTTATGCAAATGTTCGCTTGGGTAAGAAAAACCGCTGTTCACGTGCAGATCACTCATAATCATGAACGAGAACAAGGCGCGGTCATCACGTTGACCCTTGACAGTTCTTGTGGAATCCTTGGCCGATTGCAAGTGCAGTCTTGCACCCTTCAAGGAAGCATCGGCTGAAGCTAGCTCATCGAGGGAAGGCATCCATTTGCGTAATCCTGCAGCTGCGGCACCACCTAGAACGAGAAGAACTCCAACCCGCTTCATGAATGTGCGTCTGTCCATAGATAGTGCCTCCCGTCCTTCATGTTGATAACCTTATTGTAGTATTATACCATGAACTATCTACAATACGGATACGAGCCAATTCCACACACACAAAAGCAAAAACGCACTTGCCCCCTACTCTGCAAGTGCGTTTCTAACAGGATTCTACCGGTAACTGTTTATTAGTCCTTCTTACCGAGCGCTGCCTTAAGCGCATCCCCCAAGCTTGATCCAATCGACTCGTTGTCGCTGTATTGTTCAATGAGCTTAGCCTGCTGTTTCCGATGCACACGGGCGCCTCCCGGTCCTTGCTCGTCCAGCATCTCGATCACATTGCAGCCTTTGCATTGCGCGTATTTCCCCGCCTTGCCTGTGTGGATCTCCATGCGCTTGTGACATTGAGGACAGCGCTTGAACGACAAGGTCGGTTCTGCTTGGCGAGAGTAGCTGCATTCTCTGTTGGAACATACTAGCGACTTACCGCGTTTGCCTTTGCGCTCCATCAGCGCCGTGCCGCATTCCGGGCACTTGGAATGGGTAAGATTATGCGGCTTATACTCTGTCGAGCTCATTTTCACTTGCTGTACCATACGGACGGTCTGACGGCGTATCTCATCCATGAATGGGGCTGCTTTTCCTTTACCTTTGGCAATTGCCTCCAGCTCCTGCTCCCACTTTGCAGTCAGATCAGGAGATCGCAGATCCGAGGAAACAAGTTCGATTAGCTGCTTCCCTTTCCCGGTCGGAGATAAACGGTTCATTTTGCGCTCAACTGTATCCGTCTGCAGCAACTTCTCAATAATATCAGCACGTGTCGCAGGTGTTCCAAGGTGATGTTTCTCCATCTGTGTAAGCAGACCTGCTTCCGTAAATCGGCCAGGCGGATAAGTGCGGTGATTGCCTATACTGGCAGAACGCATCTGCAGCTTGTGCCCCTTCATCAGTTCGGGCAGTCGTTGAATGGAAGTTTCCCGGTCTTCGGACGCATCAGAACCGCTTACTCCGGCGATTCTAGTCTCTTCATCGTCATCTTCATTCTGAACGGAGCTGCCATATGCCTCTTTCCAGCCATTATCCTTCGTCACGACGCCTTTGGCGTAAAAACGCTCGCCATTACTCTCTATCACAACACTCGTCTCCGCATAGCGGTATACGGGATAGAACAGAGCAATAAATCTGCGCACAATGAGATCGTAAAGCTTCCGTTCTTCAGGACTTAGCGCACTCAGGTTTACGTATTGCTCCGTCGGTATGATCGCATGGTGATCTGTCACCTTGCTCTCATCCACGATACGTTTGGTCACGTTTAGCGGCTTGCGCAGAAGAGGTGCTACAAGCGGCGCATATGGACCGATTGCGACCGCATCCAATCGGCTTTTGAACGTCGGCGCCATGTCTGGCGTCAAGTAACGCGAATCCGTTCGCGGATACGTGACCAGCTTGTGCTGCTCATACAACCGCTGCAGCACAGACGATGTCTGCTTGGCGGAGAAGCCAAGCTTCTTGTTGGCATCGCGCTGCAGCTCGGTCAGGTCGTACGCAAGCGGCTGCGGATCCTGCTTGTCGGTCATTCTGACCGACTCCACGACCGCTTGCGCCCGGCTCAGCTTGCCGCGAAGCGCCTCTGCTTCCGCCTCGGCGTACAACCGCCCGTCGTGGTTCTCGCCACGACGCCACTTCGCCCGCAACGTGCCGAAATCGGCCGTTACGGTCCAGAACGGCACGGAGCGGAACTCGGCTATCTCCCGTTCCCGCTCCATCATCATAGCGAGCGTCGGCGTCTGCACGCGCCCCGCTGCCAGCTGCGCGTTGTACTTGCTCGTCAACGCGCGAGTGACATTGAGGCCGATCAGCCAATCGGCCTCCGCACGGCATACCGCAGACGCGTACAAGCCGTTGTAGTCCGAGCCTGGCTTCAGCCGCTCGAACCCTTCACGGATCGCCTTGTCTGTCTGCGAAGAGATCCAGAGGCGCTTGAAAGGCTTGCGCCAATGAATCAGCTCCATAATCCAGCGAGCCACAAGCTCGCCTTCTCGACCAGCGTCGGTAGCAATAATCATCTCCCCGATATCACTGCGCTTACAGAGCTGTGCTATCGCTTTGAACTGTTGAGAGGTCTCTTTCATCACCTTCAGGTTCATTTTATTCGGTAAGATAGGCAGATCTTCGAGATTCCAAGTTTTATATTTGCCATCATAGTCTTCAGGCTCCGCTAGCGTAACCAAATGACCCAGCGCCCATGTCACCACATATCGCGGCCCCTCAAAATAGCTTTTCTGTCGGCCATTACATCCGAGCACTCTCGCAATTTCTTTGGCCACACTCGGTTTTTCCGCCAAAACTATCGATTTCATTCCTGCAAACTCCCTTTCTATTAGCAACCGCTCTCTTCCTCTATCCTATCAAAACCGAACAAATGAAACAAACCATAGAAGCGTATAAGCCTCCATGGTTTGGGGTTGATGGTCTATATCCCTTAAATTCCTCTCAGGCTTAGACTCTTATGTCCATAAAAGACGATAATCCCGATGGCTGTTGTGTTTGCTTGATGTTCTTTGCCGGGTCGCTCATTACGTCATTAATTGCTTGTTGTACGACCTGTTGCGCTTTATTCTTGCCGGTTTCTATCGCTTTCACAACACAGCCCGGTACATTTACTCCGCCTATGTTGAAGCTCATGAAATGCTACCTCCTATCCGTGTGTTCCCTATTTATTACCATCATCATAACTGATCTTTCCACTGCCTTCAAGAGATACATTGCGTGACGGGCTGATTAAAAAGGAAGATAGCCAGGCAGCCACGGCAACTGCACTCCCATAAACGAATAAATGATGGATCCCATCCATAAACACTGGGGCTTTGGTTAGAAAAGCACCCATTATTGTTGTGCCAACCGCCGTTCCAATATTCCGTGTGAAAAATTGCAACGAAGTAGAAATGCCTTTTTGATGAGCGCCAACAAGCTGCTGGGCCCCGATCGTGGATACCGTAACAATGAGGCCGAACGCCATTCCCTGAAGAAACATGAGCATGAATACGTCCCAGAATCCGCTAGTCTCCGATAATCTTATACATAGAATCCCGCTGGCAACCAGAATAGTATTACCTGCTATGAGCAAAGGTCGGTAGCCGAATTTGAGTATCCATCTTCCCGAAGGAACGGCAACCAGGATCCAGCCTGTCGCTTCTCCGAGTAGGGAGAGCCCGCTCATGAACATGGAGTACCCCTGCTGCTGCAGGAAAAAAGGAATGTAGTTCGACGTACCAAACAATGCTGCAGTTGCAAGAAAAGAGTTGGCAATCATCCAGGATAATCCTCGGTTGCGGAACATCGAGAGCGGGATTAGTGGTGATGGATGATTGTTTTCTACATACCAGAACGCTACTAACAGAAGCACGCCTCCAACCGCATACATCCAGTAACCCTCCGTAACTACGGTTAAAAGGAGCAGCAGCACAACCCCGCCGGAGAACAAAAGTCCTCCCCCGTAATCGATCGGCGCCTTCTTAGGAACGTACACTTCCCGATAAGGGATCAGCAGAACCAGCGACAATAGACATAAGGGGATGTTCACGTAAAAAATCCAACGCCAGCTTGCAAATTCTACGAATAACGATCCTAATAATGGGGCAATAACGGCCGATATTCCCCACATGGCGGAGAAGAACGCTTGAATGGCTCCCCTCTTGGCTACAGAGAACAAATCTCCGGCAATAATAGACGGAAACGGAATCAAGATACCGGCACCAGCTCCCTGAATCGCCCTGAATATGACAAGCTGAACCATCGACTGTGAGGCGCCGCATAACAAGGAACCAATCAAGAATAGGACAATCCCCACGGCAAATACTTTTTTACGCCCATACATATCGGAGAGCCTGCCAGCAATCGGTGTTAATACAGTAGCTGCAATCATATAGGAGACAAAGCTCCAGGAATATAGCGAAAACCCTCCCAATTCACTTACGATATGAGGAATTGTAGTGTTAGTGATCGTGGAGTCCAATGAGGATACCAATACGGCGATCACGATGCTGATCATGACTGGCCATTTCCCATGGACCTTTGCATTTGACTCTGTTTGTGCTTTTTCCGACGTCTGACTCATGCTTCACCTCAAACTGCTTCTCTGAATATTGCGGCTGTTAATAATGAATTATTCCAATAATGGATCAATGGGCTCGAACGCCCCGTACAAGGCAATTTTATCAAGCAGGACATTAGCTATCGGTAACACAAACTCTATTTTACCAATCTCCGACAACCCGCTTCTGCTGTGTATGACGGCTTTAGATACGAACAGACGATAGGATCCCGATTCTCCACTCAGTCGGGAAATCTCCCTGGATGAATGATCCTTACTTATTAAGCTTACACTCCGACCGCGCTCGGAATAAAAGGGAATAATGCTGATGATGTCCTTAAGCTTTAAGTAATAATTGAGATGAGGTCTCTGAATGACTAGCTCCTGTGTAGATACCGTCAAGCCGAGATCCTGCTTTTTGTGATAAATAATCAAATCGCCTTCCAGTAGCTTGATCTGTATAAAATCAGATGAGTTCATAGCCGTACAACACCTCTAATCGAATGAAATCCAAATCCCGGTTCGGTCATCTGGGGCTGCATTCTTGATCCGCTCTGCTGCTTCTACTTCATCAGCATAGGCGTCGTATCCCAGCTCCATCATATGCATGCATGCCTGCTCCAATGGAAGATCAGGATGAAATAGCCCATCTGTCAGGAGAAGCACGTGCTTGATCTCGGCTCGAGGAAGTGTACCGAATTGCAGATGAATCTCGATATCTTCCATTCCATTCATTACACCATAGCCTTCCGGAACATTAGCCAGCCAGCGATTGTAAGCGTTCCGATTCTCCGGGATCTCATAAAAGCTCTCGTCTTGAAGCAGCACACCTTTATTCCTCGCTCGCATGCGATATTGCTTAGCACGTACCGTAACGCCGAGCACCCGGTTCTCGGTTACAGCTACTGTGCGTCCATTTCTATATACTACGACTAGCATGGAATCACCCAGTTGGGCGTAATGAATGCAGTTGTCCTCAATTCGAACCGAGGCTACACAAGTGGACCACAGCTCATGTAGAATGCTCAAATCTATATGGGTTGCAATCATTTGTTCGCGCAGCAATCGATTGGCTTCCATAATAATGTTGGTCAAAGGTACGTCAGGAGTACTCTGTTCAAAACAAGCCTTTAACAAATTGGCAGCCAAGTAGGCCCCGTTGTGTCCCTGATCATTACGATAATCATGAAGAGGTGTTACACCATCCATAACAGCAAATATTCCAGCCGAGGGATGGAGTGCAAATGCATCCTCTGCTTCCGCTTTTATAGGACTTTTTCTGTGAAAATGGGTAATATGCATGTCACTATCTCCTTCAGCCATTGTCACTTTTTACGCATCTTCCTATGATGCTACAGATCAATCCAGGAATCAAGTGTGTTTCTCGGGTTCAATCGGAGTTGGGAGCGGAATACCGCTCGTATCGCTAGTGTAAAGCCCTTGCCAGTACTGGCAAGGGCTTGTAAATAATTGTGTTACATTATCGGCCGTTGGCCAATCTACTGAATCGGACGATGAGCACAAAAGTTCACTACCTCACGGTAAGGCAACTTACCGCCGAATATATCAAGCGCACTTCCGATTGTAATATCCAGCTTGCCTGCACAAAGTGTCTCGAAGCGCTCCAAGTCGGCAAGCGATCGGGCTCCTCCCGCATATGTTGTTGGGATGGTTGCACATTCAGCTAAATGCTCAACAAGCTGCTCCTGGATACCGGTTCGCTTACCCTCAACATCTACAGCATGAATCAAATATTCGTCGCAATATTGCTGAAGTTCAAGGATGTTCGCTGGGGTTAATTCAAAATCGCTGAACGTCTTCCACTGATTCGTCACCACGTACCAAGAGCCATCCTTTTGTTTACAGCTTAAATCGATGACTAACCGTTCCTTGCCTACCTCAGCGACCAAAGCTCGCAAACGCTCTATATCTAAACGACCCTCTCTAAAAATATAGGAAGTAACAATTACATGAGTCGCACCTTGCTCCAAATAGGAAGCTGCATTCTCGGAAGTAATTCCCCCGCCAATCTGCAGTCCGCCAGGGTATGTCTGCAAAGCTTGTCTAGCTGCTTCCTCATTCCCTTTGCCCAGCATAATAATATGACCGCCCGTTAAGCGATCTCTCTTGAACATTTCAGCGTAATGGGACGAATCATATTCCGATACGAAGTTCTCTACAACAGGCCGGTTGTCTTGATTCAAAGTCTCGCCTACAATTTGTTTCACTTTGCCTTGGTGGAGGTCAATGCATGGTCTGAATTTCATAAGATGTGATCTACCTTTCTAAATCGCGTATCGTTGTTGTTTCTATACCACCATCATACCGCAAATCACAAAAAAGCCAAGCTTGAATAAGCATGAACGTCTATCCTGCACATGCTGAGCCTTTTCTTTAATAAGAAAAATCGTCCGGATCACCGGACGGTCCTTGGAGTTGGATATCAGTTGGGTGCGTGGAAGGGCAGAAAGGTGGGCTACAACCGCTGTTGTACTTGAATTCTTTGATTATATTTTTATGGTGAGAATTCAAGTACAAAGGCGGACGCTTTCGCTTTTCCGCTCCACCTTCCTGCCCTCTTTTGTTCTTCTTTTATTTTCAGCAAGGTACGTTTTCTTAATACTCCGCTTCCTATTTTGCTGGGAGTTCATCTGAATATTAACCCGTACACATCTCCGGTACCAGCGCTACCTTTTGTTTCCTGCACGGTACACCGAATTTTATCTCCGTATGATCAGGAATGTGACTCCCCTCATTTTCCAGAACAGGGATCCACACGATGACCTCTTGTTCTCGGCCATCGACGATACTATCGCAAGCAAGCTCTACTTGATGCTGCGCATTCAGTCCTGTTATACGAATGGTGCGCCTCAACCGCTCCCAATCGTTAATCTGCTTGCAAGTCATGAATGTAAATCCATACTCTCTGGCTATACGGGTAACTTTGCGCAGCGCATCGGTTACCTTCGGTTGATTGTGAATATGGAATTGATGAAATAAGAAATGGGCTACCCCTTGAACTCGCTTAGCCTGCTCAAGAAACGGTATGATCACGCTGCTATCAGCTAATAGATTGTGATCAAGATCTTGAGTGAGAAAACCGATCTCCAGTACATCATACATTCGGTTGTGCTCATCGGAGAAGGCAATAGGAAAGAATGGATGACAAGTACCGAACAAATAACCTATATTACCTTTTTTACTTGGTCCGCGAGTTTGATCGGCTTGTATCCCATATCGTTCACACCACTGGAATATTTCCCCCCATCCCTCGAATCGGGTGTAGTGATTCTTGTTGGATGTGAACTGTTCGATTCCTGTAGCTTGCTTCAACCAGTCGAATTGGCGAACAAACTCTTGTTCACCCCATCCGCCCTTTTGATCCTCCATTCCGTTATAATGGAACGCCAGCTCGTGGCCATCGGCAATCGCTTGCTCATAGATGGATGGGTTATAGCCCGGCTCCAGCATACACCATGTAGTTTGCAGCCCGCATTCTTTCAGAACAGCAAATGTAGTGAGTGCGGAAACATCTTCATTGCGATCACTGTCATGCGAAATCATCGCCACCTGATCAATCCCATCCGGCCAATATCCCACAAACGGTAACGAAAGGCTGCGTTTTGCCGTTTCCTTTAATAAATGTCCGATTACAGCTTCCTTCCATAAGTCGGAATAAGGATGCGGAAAGTAGGAAAACCCGGTTTCCGTCTGCACTCGATCGATTACCCAATCAAGCTCGAAGCCATCATCCGCCTTAAGTAAATTGTCATTAAGAGCTCCCGTCCCGTCCGGTGCAGGTATCCCATCTTGCGTCACAGGCTTTGTGCCTTGCTGAAGGCCTACCCAAGTGGCAGGCAAATCGGCTGACCAGCGATGGATAGCTCCGTTTCCAATTGTGAATCGTTGCATGGCTGCACCTAAAGTCAGACCATCCGGCGCTACAGCCCTCAAAATGCCGAGCAGCTCCAAATCGCCAGAAATTTCGGATGTTGGACATTTGTCACAATTCCAGGGAGAAGCTTGTAAATAACGCAAAGGTCTTGGATCTCCGAGTGATTCAGGCAGAAGCGCATAACCGGACCCTGTGTTATTCATCGCATTACAGCCTAAACGATTGGCGAACCCGTTCAGCCCAGCGAAGGAGATCAACAATCCGCCCTTCATGACATAGTTCCATAGCAGCTCTTGTCCATGGGACTCAGATGGCTCTAGCGCAATAAGAACAGCATCTGGTTCGTAAGAGTCTAGCTCCTCAGCAGAGTGTAACCATTGAAAAGGAATACCGGCATGCTCCAATACCTCTCCAACAAAGCGTTCGAATACGTTCTCCCCTTGCGCCCATCGGGCATTTGATGCTTCACGGTCTAACAAAACCCCTATCCTTGCAATCCTGTGCATATTAATCCTTCTTTCCAAGTTTATAATGGTACAAGGCGAAGCTGAAAGGATCACGCAGTTCGAACGTATACGTATCGTTTCCTCTCACAGGGGTAAGCTTCAATATTTCTGAATTATCCAAATGGACCTTATTGCGTTCTTCCATCTTCAGGAGTGGAGTCAGTTCAAGGACACATTCATCCTTCTCACCATCTAATCCCCACAGCTTGAACTCCCCGTTGGATTGTGAATGAAGCTCTCTGATAATGAGCAGATAACCTTCCTCTTCACCTGTCACGGATTGGAAACCAGTCCATCGTGTACCGTCCGGAATGTCACCAATTGGCAGAACTCGACCGTTCAGAATGGAGGCTTGATGTTTATTGTAAACCTGCAGCATCTGCTTCAGGACGGCTTTGCTTTCCTCACTCAATCCCGTAACTTCCAACCAGACAAGCGGATTTGTAAACATGGTAACTGCAAAAGCATAGGCAATTCCGCTTTGCCAAGGTGATAACGGATCATTCGGGTAGCGATCACGATTGCGTTCCACGTTAAGAAATTCCATCTGTAATTTCTGAGTGGGCACGTACTTGGACAAGAGCCATAAATTACGCAACGTCCAATGTGGGTAATAGCTGCGGAAATCCGTATAACGATTTTCTAGAAACAAGCCTCCGTATTGGGTTCGACCATAATAACCAAGCCTTACCTGATTCGTTGCATCCAGATTGAAATAGACGCGGCCAACTGTCTCACTTACAACCTGCTGCATCATCCGAACCAAATTCGTCTCGCCGTATTTGGTCTTAATCTTGATCCCATCCAGCTTGAAGTAACATACCCCGTATTGGCGGTGCAGCTCCAGAAGCCGGGCCGCATCTTTGTGCCAGTTAGCAAAATCATTAGCAGAATCAGGTGAGAACCATAACGCAAGTCGGAGTCCAGTGCGCTCCACTACTTCCATCAACGGCTCGAATCCGTTAGGAAACCTATCCGGGTGGATGTTCCAGAAACTGTCTCCATCCGCGTAGTAATCGCTCCAACGACCACCAGCCGGATTGACAGAGTTCGTTGTGTTGCCATGCTGCCAACCATCATCGATCTGATAATTCGTAATCCCGAGTTCAGCAGCAAGATTCAGCTCCGCTAGTGCGAACGCTTCGCTCACACGACCATCCTTAGAGCGATCTCCCCAGTTGTTACACATAAGGAAGTAATCGCGCTCCGGCTTGTATTTTCTGATCGAGCGATGGAGCCGATCCAGCAGCTGAAGACCTTCGTACTCTCCACCTTGCCACACACCTACAGCAGATCCATATGCCGGAATCCATTCACCATCCCGGAGATCACTAACCCCGATACCCGCCCCCGTTACTCGAATCGTACGTCCGGTGAACTCGAAATCCCCGCCAGGATAATGCAAATGTCCAAAAGGAGTAGGCCCTTCCTTAATAAGAAGTAGCCCCGTAGGCTGAAGGGTCTCCTCGAGCAGCATTACATTCCCCTTCACTTTACGCTTCTCATTCGTGTATAACATGCCTTGTTCGGAGCTGATTAAATTGTTATTCGTATCCGTAACATCGCGCAATTCGACCGACTGCCAACGAACATGCTGCTCGCGAAGCGGAAGGGTGTCAAGAAAGTCTTCTGTCTCTGTGGAAAGCGGCTGCTTCGCATTATCATCCAGCTGCAACGACTGTGCTGCCGATGGCTGCGCGCCATCTTCTTGTTCAGAAAGAGACAACCCTTCCCTGTTAGTTAACGCCTCATGTACGTCTCCCTCACTTAGGTCTATCTTCCGAACCCAGATCCTTTGCCGAATCCAAGCTTCGCCTGGATATACAAGCAGCTCTAGCTTCATCTCATGAATTCCCCATGACAATATAACCTTGGTCAAGAGATGAGGGGCAGCAATGCCCCTGTCGTCATCCGTTCCGAATTGTACCTGAATCGATTGAACCGATGCTCCCATATGCCAAAGAGGAAGACCGCATACTCGCTGTCCTCCTCTCGCATCCATATGGAGCCACTCTATGCCATCTGTTTTATTGAGTAAAGATACCGCGAGTGGTACGCCTTCCGATAAATCCCATCTGCGTTCGATGCGCTCGTTGCCAATCACAAGATTATGTTGATCATATTTCGCATAACAACCGTTATATTCATAAGCCGATGTGTGCATGTTTCACTCCTAAGTTTGTTTAATAAGTTTGGACAAAGGCAGAATCATGCAAATTAAGCAATCCCCCATTTTTGGCGGGCTTCCTCAATATTGATTCTCTGATCCTGACTTTTGGCCGTATGCCCTTTAGGTTTGTCGCCGATCCATCGATCATCAATTGGCTCCGACGCCAATTGGTACCGCGTGTCACAGCTGATCCGATATCGGTTGGTCCTATTCTCCGTAGAGGAATGCATCAAGTACATCCCGAAGAAAATAGCATCTCCTGCTTCAAAATTAGTGGTAGCCCATTGTCCGCCGAACTTCTCAACAACCTCCAAAGGATCTCTTGAGAACCAACCCTCTATATGATCACGGTCAACGTCCATCTGACCATACGTATCACGCACTCTCTTGAAATTCTGAGAGCCTAACAGGATCGCTAGCGTGCCCATTTCAATTGGTGTATCGCCGATCGGTGTCCACAGGGTATACAGATTTTGCGTCCCCCGGCCCATATACACGATATCGTAGTGAGGTCCCGTGAATCCGCCCGTAGGCACAGCCCGCAACCATTTATAATCCAGCGTGCGTGGAGCTCCGCCCAGGAAACGTTCGAAGAAATCCATAACCTCTGAAGAGTTGACGACATCAAGATAAGCGGGCAAATCAGTGTTCGTCCCGCCGAACATCACACCCTTTTGGCCCTCTGCAATAAGCCCGTCATCCAGGTCAGAGCCCGGCACCAGTTTGCCCATGCCTTGTATTTTCTCCAGCACCTGCTCTCTCGCCTTCAATACCTTCTCTCGGTTGTGAAACCCGCGGATCAACACATAGCCGTCCTCATCCATACGGGCTCTGAGCGCCTCCATATCATTCCTAATATCATTGGAGCTGCGAAGCTCCGTCAGGTACGGACCACCCATTTCCATTTCTCGATTACATATATTTACTCTCATCTCTCTTCACCTCGGGCGATTTCAAGTTTATTGTGTTGGTTATGTCCCTCATTATAATCATCGTAATATTGAATGTATTTATCATAAGCGCCAAAACATTTAATGAAAACCGTTATGCACTCAGACCGGATAAGAACAAAAAAAGCCCTGCGCTCAGGGCTGTAATTCATCTCCTTGTTGAAGCTTCCGCCACTCGTTCGGAGAAGTTCCTTCTATCTTCTGAAACCACGAGCTAAAGGCGTGGATACTGAGGAATCCGATTTGCTCCGAGATCGTCTGAATGGATTTGTTCGAGGAACGTAGCAGCCACTTCGCTTCAGTCAATCGAGATTGCTGCAAGTATTGCTTAGGCGAGACTCCATAGGTTTCATGAAACAGCCTGCGGAACGATGACTCCGATAATCCAGATAATTTAGCCAATTCCTGGATCGGGAGTACTTGTTTTAGATTCGTATGGATATATTCGGCTGCATTCGCGATGGACAACGGCTTGGATCTGGACTCCGCAGTTTGCAGTAATGTTAACAAAAATAATCGAATCCATGTGTGTACTACGTTCTCTCGTTCACGAAGTGGTTGAGAGACAGCTCTTAGCCAGTTGCGGAACATGGATTCATACATATCTAAATCCAATGTGGATAAATGCAAGATTCGTGGTCGATCCGTCGGTGCAATGGCGTGAAACAATTGTTTGTTTTCTTTACTCATGCTCCCAACATGCAGGACTCCGAACCGGATAGAGCCTCTGGTCCAGAATCTGTGCTGCAGACTAGGCGGAATCAATACTATATGACCTGCTTCCAGGGAGAATACCTCTTCCTCGCACTGAAAAATTCCACTTCCATCCAACACGGCTGAGATCTCGTAACTATCGTGACTATGGAACGGCATCTCCCACTCATTCAGATGAGCTCTTATAGCCGTGCTAACTTGAACTTGGTCGATTATTTTCCACATGATTCCGGCCCCCTTCCCTGTTAGTTCTCTAACCCTATCTTACAACATCCCTACTTTTTGTGTGGCTTGTTTTTTTGCTCAAAGAAAAGTAAAAAAGCAATCCCCCTAGGATTCTTGGGTCGATTGCTTTTTGCTTTTGGCCGCTTTTGTCGAACCCGTTGGATGACCATATGGCTGCAACAGATCGGCCTCAACGCTTTTCAAATGTTTAAGCATGCTTTTGCGGGCAAGCTCCGGTTTGCGTGCTGCTATTGCGTCAGCAATTTCCATATGCTCTTGGAGGGATTGCTCAGAGCGACCTGGAATCTTAAGTGATTGCATCCGACTCTCACGGAACAGATCAATCAAATTATTCATTATTCGCAGCACTACTTCATTTCCTGCTGCTTCTGCGATCATCAGATGAAATTCTTGATCGGAGTCGGACAAAAAGGCCTCACGCCCAACCGGATCCGGGAATTCATTATGCTCAACAACTCTGCTATACACTTGGCGGGTGGCGGCTGTAATTTGTTCCAGGAACGCCTCGGTTCCTCTTCTTGCCGCCCATGCGGCTGTCTCCGTCTCGATCATCCTGCGAACCTCGAATAGCTCGTGAATCGTATCGGTCTGTAAGAATAGAACCGAAGCCAGACTGTCGATTGGCCCCGTCCGCTCAGCTACGAATACACCTTGCCCGTGACGGATATGCAGTACACCCATCGCGGATAATATCTTGAACGCTTCGCGAATCGTCGGACGGCTGACATTCATCATCTCGGCCAGCTCCCGTTCAGCAGGCAGCTTGTCTCCCGTCTTCAGCTTACCCGAAACAATTAATTCCCTTACATCATCGACAACTTTTCGCGAGAACGTCTTTCTTTCTTCATTAATGGATTTGAACATTCCATAAGTCCCCCGTTTTCCTCTGCTGCAAGCTATCCTAATATAGTAACATAATCTTGCAATAAAAAAGAGCCACGGCTGCCGCCATTCAAAAGGGCAGGACGCCGTGGCTGATATAAACCATGATTAAGCGCTAGGATATAGCTTGGTCATAACAAATTCTCTGTGACCAAGCGCTTCTGCACAGGTGAGTCTTCCATTAACTGTACGGTACAAATTCTCTAATAGTAAATCTCCAGCTTGTTGAAGGTTGATCTCGCGTGAGAGCAAGCCTTTCACATCCACGTCAACATGTTCACTCATAGTGGCGACTGTCTTCGGATTAGCTGTAACCTTGATAACCGGTTCGATCGGGTTACCTATAATATTACCTTGACCAGTCGGGAAGAAATGCGCGACTGCGCCAGCGGCAGCCATAAGCGTGATGCACTCTGCTGCTGCAGATGACGTATCCATGAAGTATAGACCCGCTCCGTTAGCTGGCATCTCTGCCGGCTTAAGGACCCCGATCACCTGTTTGGAGCCGGTTTTAGCGATATTCCCGAGCGCTTTCTCTTCTATCGTCGACAAACCTCCGGCGATGTTGCCTTGTGTTGGCTGTGAACCAAGGAGATCGACACCCGTTGATTTAATTTGACCTACGTAAGCTTGGTAGACGTCAAGGAATTGCTCACGCAGCTGCGGCGTCGCCATCCGATCGGCAATAAGATGCTCGCCGCCAGTTAGCTCCGATGTCTCGCCGAAGAATACGGTAGCGCCATTATCCAGCAGATGATCGATCGCTTTGGAGACCGTCGGGCAAGAGCCAAGACCAGTTGTCGTATCTGATTCTCCGCATTTGATACTAATAGTCAAATCTTTCAATTCTACCGGAACACGTTGAAGCTCGGAAGCCCATTGAACGAATTCTTTTGCCTTCCAGGAAGCTCTGCGAATAATCTCAAGATCGCCAAAGCCTTCAATGGAGAATGAAGCGACTGGTTTCCCTGTGGCTGCAATCCCGTCAGCAATAACCTTAGTCCAATTCTCTTCAATCCCGATTACGATAACAGCCGCTACATTAGGGTTGGAGCCGGTTCCGATCATCGTGCGGAAATGCAGCGCAAGGTCTTCCCCGTATTGTAGACGTCCGTAAGCATGCGGCAGTGCCAGAGTGCCTGGAATGATCTTAGCAACAGCTTCACAAGCCGCGTTAGAAATGTCGTCCACAGGTAGTATAATTACATGATTGCGAATCCCAACCTTACCATTCTCACGTCGATATCCCATTAATTGTTGTTCCATGACTACCACCTCGCCGTTTTGATATTGTGTGTATGTACATAATCGCCGACTTTAATCGTTTGAGTCGAATAACCAATCTGAATTCCGTACTTCACGACACCCGCTCCATTGTCAAGATCGACGATAGCGATCTTATGGCCGAGCGGAACATTATGCTTGGAAACCACTTCTACCTGCGATTCGTCATCCATGTTCACGCCTATTACCGTTTCTCCTGCTTCGATATCGGTTACAGCCACACCGACATGATCCCCTTTGTGATGAATCAAAAACTTGTGCATCGTGTAAACCCTCCCATTGATTAACTTTGGTAAAAGGTATGTGGTATTACCTCTTACCACGATTGTACTCGCTTCTCTTTTTTCCTGCAACCCTTTTTTAGCTCTTTTGTCGAAATGTGACACGTTTGCTTACTTCTTAATTCCAAGTCTTTCGTAAACTTTGTCCATGTTCTGGATCGCCTGCTCTTTAACCGATTCGTACAAGTTTCCGCCATGGGAATCGACCGACACGAGAAGCGGACCGAAGTCTTTCACACGGAACTTCCAGATCGCCTCCGGCATGAGATCTTCCCACCACACCTGCTCGATTTCCTCAATTTGAGTCGTTTCCAATGCTGCAGCTCCACCTACAATCGAGAAATAGACGCCCCCAAGATCGATACAAGCTTGAGCTCCTTCCTGCAGCATGCCTCCTTTACCCGTTATGGCCCGGACGCCGAAGCGTTCGAACAAGCCGGGTACGAATCGATCCATTCGGGTGCTGGTTGTCGTGCCGATGCTTACCTTCTCGAATGTCCCGTCCTCCCGCTTGCGTACACCAGGTGCAGTATGAAGGCAAATCGCTCCTTGGAGCTGCGGAGTCAGATCATCGGGCGGATCGATTCCTTTGTCAAAGATCCGAATCAGATTCGCATCGCGTATTCCATAAATGTGACCATCAACGGTTACCTGATCACCAGCGCGCAGCTGCTTCGTGGACTCTTCCGTCATCGGGGTTTGAAGACGATAATGGGCCAAAGCTGCTCCCCTCCCTTCGTTAATTTCGATTTAGTACCCAATCACTCCAGCTTTTCCTTGTGAGAACGTCACTCTTGCCCTTCGAGCCGGCCAACACATCATATTGACAGCAACCGGGATACAAGTGATATGTGTATCGGCCGATTCTATATGAACGGAGAGCGCAGTGACAGATCCACCAAGTCCGTTGGGACCGATTCCCGTCAAGTTTATCGCTTCCAGCAGTTCCTGCTCGAGCGCGGCTATCTCTGGATCCGGATTCGGCTTGCCTATCTCACGAGCAGCCGCTTTCTTAGCAAGAGCAGCGCATAAATCAGCAGTCCCTCCTATCCCGATGCCGACCAAGGTTGGTGGACATGGGTTCGCGCCTGATCCTACAACACAATCGATGATGAATTTCTTAGCGCCTTCAATTCCTGCGGCAGGTGTCAGCATCTTGAGATAACTCATGTTTTCGGAGCCGGAGCCTTTTGGCAGGGCGAGCAGCTCAATAGCCGCACCGTCTACAAATTCCCAATGAATAACAGGAACCTTTTTCCCTACACTTGTTCCGGTGTTTTTACGTGTGAACACATTACAAACACTGGAGCGTAGCGGATGATCCAGCGTTGCTCTCATAGTACCTTCGCGGATCGCTTCCTCCAGACGGATGCCGTCAAAGCGTACGTCCCGTCCAATTTTCACAAAATACACCATAATACCAGTATCCTGACAGATGAGAAGGCTTTCCTTATCCGCACAGTCAATGTTATCTAGAATCGTCTGTAAAATTTGCTTGCCCGTTGGATAAGTCTCCTTATCGTACGCTTTCTGCACAGCCACTCGGATGTCCGGAGGCAAATCCTTCAACGATTTGATGTAGAGCTCTTTGCATGCCTCTGCGATTTGCTCATATACCATGTCCTCAACGTGCCATACTGTATCCGTTCCAATGGTCATATTTTCCCCTCCTTATTACTGCTACTTATTCATATGAAATTCGGCTTCAATTGGATTAACCCATCGTCATGACTTTGATCAAAGCCGCCCCCCCGAACACGGAAGCCACGATGCCGACAAAGGTCAAGCTGATCGTCCAACGCCGGATAACAGCTTCTTTGGCTGTATAATCCAGCACAATACTGCGCACCCCGTTCAAACCGTGAAACAGAGTAAGCGCCAGCAAACTGAAATCAAGCGCTATGAATCCAATGGTACTAAGCCTCTCTGTCAGATCCACATAGGTTGGCGCAACCTCAGGATTGGAATAATGCAGTCTCCATACATGCACCGCTATCAAGAATACAAGTGCTGCGCCGCTAACCCGTTGAAAAAACCAAGCAATAATGTTTTTTCTTCCGCTTCTTGCGGAAACGGTCCTGGCCATTCGGACATCCTCCTTTCCCCTCCATCTACTCATCTCACCATTATTTGGATAGCAACCAAATGAACAGTGCAGCCGAAACGATCATAACGATCGTGAACAATAGCTTCTGCTTCCGTACAAGAAAACCAACATCCATCACGATCAGGCGAATTCCGTTCAGTGCATGCAGCAGCAGCGCGGCAAGAACAAGGATGTCGAAGATCTGAAAAATTCTGGTGTGAAATAAGATCTCAAATACTCTCTCGAAAGCAGCATCGCCCAGAAACATGGCAGTTCCCATTGTGCCAATATGAGCCAGCAAATAGAGGAGCAGTCCTACCCCAGTAATGCGATGAACAAGCCATGCCTTCATGCCGACTGAATGACGCCGCAGCACATCAATTTTCGCCACATCTGTGGCAATATCCTGAAGCATCTCGCCGTTTTTGATACGAATTTGCGGTTCGGCCATTGTATTCTCTCCTTAAAGTGTTTCGAAGCGTACAGCGCACCAGATCGTGAAGCGTCCTTTTATCAGCTTGCTGCCACGGTTGCTCTTGCCTCATCGCCAAATATTTCTTCCGGCGACTTATGGGTGAACTCCACGGCTTTTATGTCGAGTTCTAACTCGTCACCGCTGCCTTTTTTCATGAAAATGTTTTTGTACCAATTTACATTGTCGGTAATTGCGTAGTCCGTCCGGAAATGTGAACCACGGCTTTCCGTCCGGTTGATGGCAGCAACTGCAATCATTCTGGCGATCTGAATCATGTTCTTCACGTTATGGACCTCTTGCCAGGCGAGATTGTATTGTAACGGTTGCGTAACACTGCAACGTTCCAGACGTTCCGCCAGCTCATCAATCATGCTCAGTCCGAGCTTCAGGTCTGCTCCGTTGCGAACCAATCCGACCTTCTCCCATACGATCAAGCTAAGCTCCTTCCGCAGTTGGAACGGATTCTCTCCCCGCTCCCTCCGCAACGGCTTGTTGAGTTCATCCATGATGTGTCCCACTTGCGCTTCAGATACAGTGCCTCTGCGAATTTGTGTAACATAATCCGCTGCAGCGTCTCCAGCTCTTGCGCCGAACACAGTTGAATCTGCTACTCCGTTACCTCCAAGTCGGTTCGCACCATGAATACCTCCTGCATCCTCACCCGCCACAAAAAGCCCCGGGATTCCGCTGAAGCAGTCTTTATCGATTCGAACACCGCCCATATGGAAATGTCCTGTCGGGGATACCTCAACGGGCTCTACACTCAAATCTCTACCGACGTCTTTACATCTGTCGACCATTCCAGGAAACATGCGCAGCACGTTCTTCCGCCCCAGATGTGAAACGTCGATCATCACACCGCCGAGCGCCGTCCCGCGGCCAGCCATTATTTCCTGATAAGCTGCCCTTGCGACTCGATCACGGGTGGAACGTTCCATACGCTCTGGATCGTAGTTCTTCATGAACCGTTCACCAAGAGAGTTGTATAGATAACCACCCGCTCCGCGCAGACCTTCCTCCAATACGCCCCCGTTCATGCGGGAATTCTCAGCGAGGAGGCCGGTAGGATGGAACTGCATCATTTCCATGTCAACGAACTCTGCCCCGATCCGGTAAGCCATGGCCATCCCGTCAGCGGATTTCTCCAGGGAGGGTGCAGCGATTTTGTACATGGAAGCTCCGCCTCCAGTTCCGATGATTACAGCAAGTGCTTCAACAACGATGAACGTGCCCGTTCGGATATTAACCATCAAACAGCCGACTACTTGTCCCTTACTCTCGTCGAACAGAAGATCGACTCCACGCACTTCATCCCAGCATGTAACACCTTCCTTGGCATATAGCTGGTCACGCAGACGGTTGATAATCTCGATGCCAGTCAAATCTCCCTTGTGCACGGTTCGATCGAATGATTGTCCGGCGAATGCCTTCTGGTGAATTGTTCCGTCCGGGTTCCGATCGAAGAAACACCCCATCTTAAGCTCAAGCTCGCGGATTCGTTTGGGCGCATCGTTGACCAACGTCCAGGCAAGCTCCTGATTGTTGATCATACCTCCGCCCTTCAACGTATCTTTAAAATGCATATCAACGGAATCATTCGGATTCAGGACAACATTATAGCCCCCTTGCACCATACGCGTGCAGCCGCTTTTGCCTACAAGTCCCTTGACGGATACAATGATGTTCAAATTCGGATTCTTATCGTAGGCATGATGCGCGGCAAGCAAACCTGCACCGCCGCTGCCGAGTATAAGAATATCGCAGGTTACGTGTTCCATCATTCTCCGCCTCCCTTTAATGCAGAAGCTACCGCTTTTGTCTTCAATTTCTGAATGGACCATGTCGGGACGATATCTTTGGGACATACTTCCATGCAGTTGAATAAAGTATGGCAGCGTAGTACACCATCTTCCCCTGCTGCTACATTCAAACGTTCTTTTGTAGCGTTATCGCGCTCGTCTTGCACTAATGTATAAGCACGGTTCAAAGCAGCGGGACCAATATAGCTATCATCCAGAGAGACAAGCGTACAAGCCGAATAGCAAGCGCCGCATGTGATACAGTCCGAGCTTTTGGAAATAATCCCACGTGAAGGCGAATCTGGAGCGATCTGTGCGAAGTCTTCAGTCTCAATGTCCCTCGGCACAAAGTACGGCTTAATCCGCTGCCATTGCTTGAAAAATTTGTCCATATTGACAACAAGATCTTTGACGATCGGCATGTTCCGCAAGGGCCGTACTGTAATTTCCGAACCGAGCTTCTCTATCTTGGTTCGGCATGCAAGCCCTTCCTTATTATTCATAATCATGCCGCAGGATCCGCACATCCCTACTCTGCAGGAACATCGGAACGAGATAGATGGATCCTGCTCCGTGAGTATAAGGAACAGCGCGTCAAGGACTGTCATGTTCTTCTTCGCATCTACAACAAATCGGTCATATCTTGCTTCCTCTTCCTTATCGGGAAGATAACGCAGTACCTTAATTACAACATCCCCCACCGTTTGACACCACCTGTTGGTTAAATTCATAATAATATAATTCAAATTTCTTATCTTAATACGTATTATATTGTTATATTATTTACCCGTCAATCCTGTTTTTTAATAATAAAGTGTTATATAATGTATGAGATATCGTACGAATTATTGTGCTAGGGGTGATTGTATTGATCGATCGGCAAAGTCCTATCAGCATGTATACGCAAATTGCCAATTTGCTAGAAGATAAAATCAAGTCCGGTGAGCTTAAGCCCGACAATAAAATACCGACAGAAGTTGAACTCATGGAGATGTATCAGGTAAGCCGAGTAACAGCAAGGCTCGCTATCAACTCCTTGCATGAGAAAGGGTTAGTCGTAAGGAAGCAAGGAAAAGGAACGTTTGTCGCTGACTCCCTGCTCAATCAGGATTTAGGTAATCTGGCAGGCTTCTATGATTCGATGATCGCGAAAGACTTTGAAGCGAAGTTGATTGAAATGAGGGTAATTGATACACCAGCCGAACTGTCCCAGCAGATGGGCGAATCCTTTAATCGCACCTTGTTCTTCAAACGTATCTACTTGCGTCAAGACGACATCTATGCATTCAGCCATGTGTACCTGCCCGTTGAGATGGCCAAAACCATTACTTGGGAAATCGCCGAACAAAATTCCGGATATACGATGTTGACGCAAATTTCCAGTTACGAGCTGAGTCTGGCCCAGTTGGCCATTAGAGCATTCCCGGCAAACAAAGAGCAAGCAGAGACGCTGAAGATCGATCATGGTGAGCCTATCCTTTGCTTGTCCCGTACTTCTCTGGGTTCTGATAATAAACCTGTTGAGCATACAAAAATATACTTGCGCTCAGATACGAGTGAATTTACAATCAGTATCCCGACCGGCATCTCCATGATGAATGGAATACGTGAAATGAAAATATGAGTCTTCCTGATCGCATCATGACAAATTTGGGCATACTATAACCATCGACTTCTGTACCGATAATCGGTTAATGGAAGTTTCGGTGGTTTTTTTTTTGTAAAACACACTTGATAAATACCCAAAAACCGATTATGATAAAAATATAACACTTCCTACCCGCTTACTATGATTAATTTGAAATGTGGTGATCCTTATGTTAGAACAATGCCCACAATGCCATAATAAAGCTCTTCCCGGAAATTTCACCTGTGCCAAATGCGGTTCTGAGCTCCATCAAGCGGGACAGCAAATCGATGCACTCACTTACTGGGGCCATTCCGGTCCGCGGCAGTTAAAATATACAGCAACCATCTTACTCGGTGTCCTTCTTTCGGTAGCCTTTCACCATGTTGCACCTGTAGTTATAGGACTTGGAGCCGCTGCTCTCCTATACGTTAAAAACTATAAATAACATTTACATCTATTAATAACCAGGCTAATTGCCTGGTTTTTTTGTGTTCAACTAGCAAGCGGGAACGAATATTGCAGGATTGTTCAAAATAATATAACGTTATATACATAATAAGTTATTCTAATTTGACTTAAAGGAGAACCGACACTTATGATAATGCCATATCATTCGATCTATTAAGGGGTCACTTCATATGAATTGGTTTCGATCGTACGGCCCAGGGCTCCTTTTCGTTCTTATCCCTGCTGCGATAGCAGCCTTTCTGGGGACTCTTATCCCGCTTGTCGGAGGACCTGTATTCGGGATCGTTTTCGGCATCCTCATCAATTATAAGTATGGGAAACCGGCTTACTCCCTGAAAGGGATTCTATTTTCTTCTAAAAAAGTGCTGCAGTGGGCGATTATATTTCTGGGTGCGGGGTTGAGCTTGACCCAAGTGTGGAAAACCGGGTTAGAGTCGCTATCTGTTATGCTGATCTCCCTTATGGCAGCATTCATAGCTGCTTATGGCATCGGCCGGTTAATGGGTGTTCCGCTCCATTTGCAAAGCCTGATCGGGGTGGGAACTGCGATTTGCGGCGGATCGGCAATCGCTGCTGTTTCACCAATTATTGAAGCAAAAGAGCTGGACATTGCCTACTCCATCTCTACAATATTCCTGTTCAATATCATTGCCGTCCTTCTCTTCCCTGCACTCGGTCACTGGCTTGGGTTATCTCAAGACGGCTTCGGCCTTTGGGCGGGCACCGCGATCAACGATACCTCGTCCGTCGTTGCAGCGGGTTATATTTTCGGCAATGATGCAGGTGCTTATGCTACGATTGTGAAGTTGGCGAGAACAACTATGATTATCCCTATTTGTCTCATCTTTGCAGTATTTATTGCCTATAAGAAAAAGCAAGAGGCTAATGCGGCAGGCTTGGAGCTCAATGTTCAGTTCAGTAAAATATTCCCTTGGTTCATTCTATGGTTTCTTGTAGCATCATTCCTCAATACAATGGGCATCATCCCTGCCTGGAGTCTGCCCTATATTAGTCATATCGGCAAGTTTATGATCGTCATGGCGCTTACAGCCATCGGGATGAATGCTGATTTTCGACAAATGGTCAAAACGGGGTTCAAACCTATTCTACTCGGATTGATCGTCTGGTTTACGGTCGCTCTGGTTAGTATACTCGTGCAATTCGCAACGGGAAAAGTGTGACTTGTCAATCTCCGTACGCTAAAGAGGGCCTCCCTAGGAAGAGCCCTCTTTCTGAGTTTCATAGCGATAATAAGAGATCAGAGTCAGCCCTTAGGCTTTATGAATAAAGCAGCCAGAAATGAAAAGATAATCGCTGCAGATATACCGCCGCTTGTCACCTCAAACATACCGGTCAGAATGCCTGTATAGCCGTAACGGTCAAGCTCCGATAAGGCACCGTGAACAAGTGAATTACCAAAAGACATCGAGGGAACGGTCACCCCTGCCCCTGCGAACTCGATCATTGGCTCATAATAACCAAGCCCGTCCAGAATAGCACCGATAACAACCAAAGTAGTTGTCATATGCGCAGGTTGCAATCTGCCGACATCTATTATCAACTGCCCACAAACACAAATAACTCCGCCAACCAGAAAAGCTAAACAATATGGCATGATCAAGTCGAGCATGAGGATTCCCTTCCGCAAAATAATCAGAGCTTACTCCTCTTTATCATGTACCAATCAGAATTCGAATATGAGATTTTTTTGCCAGCAAGAGCCATTCGGAAAGGAAGTCGAGCGAAATGTTTCCCATCTTAATCTTGATCGGCCTAATAGGCGGTATATTAACAGGAATGATGTCCGTGGGCGGGGGGATCATTCTTGTCTTTCTGTTGATCCTCATTCCGCCACTGTTCGATCATACATACACCATGCATGATATCAGCGGGATGCTGATCATTTATACGATTTTCTCTATGCTCTCCGGCGTGATCTCTTATTATCGGCATCAATTGTTCGATCGGGTTATCGCCTATTCCATGGGAATAGGATCCTTCGCAGGCGGGGTACTCGGAGGAGCCTTAGCGTCGATTATAGGCAACCGTGAACTCACATTCGTATTCGCCCTTCTCTCCTTGGTGTCTGTATTCACCATGTTCTGGAAACCCGAGCAGATTGATACACAGGTCAATCATAACAAAAAGCTAAGTGCAAGTTACGGATTGGGAATTGGAACTCTAGGGGGGATGTTCGGGTTAGGCGCAGGCTTTCTATATGTGCCCGTCTTGCTCAAGGTATTCAAGCTTCAGCCGAAGCAAGCGGTTGGTACAGGTCTGGCATTAGGTATTTCTTTAGTTCTGGGGGCTTTGATGGTGCAAGGATGGGGTTCCGACTTCCCTTGGGTTCAAGGACTCGCGCTGGCGATTGGCGGCGTAGGTGGCGCTCAGATCGGCTCTGCGCTCGGGCGTCACATGAACCCCATTCATCTAAGGCGCTTGATGGCTTTTGCGATCACTGTGGTTGCCATTAAAATATGGATCGATGTGTTCACAAAGTAACCGAATTCAGAGAATCAGGTTCAAATCCTTCTGAATATCTCAACTAACTCGGGTAAAGTCATACGGACAAGCCCGCTTGTAGACGGTGCCACAAAATCATTTACCCCCTCAACAACGGATGTGCTTTGCAGCCCCCATGGACAAGATTTATTGCCGCTGAATTGCTCATATACACCCTTCCCCACATAACAGGCTGTCTGGGGCCGATATTTCATTAGTTTCTGACGAAGCAGGAGACGCCCCTCCATGTATTCTTCTTTCGTAATCTCTGCAGCCGTCCGTGTTGGACGAGCTACTATGTTAGTGAAGCCGTACCCTAAACTCAGCATCTCATCGTTCTCGTCTGATCGGAAAAGCTTTGGAGTAATCCCTGCCAAATGGAGCACTCTCCAGAAACGATTGTTAGGATTTGCATAATGATGCCCGGTCTTACTTGACATTATGCTCGGGTTGTAACCAATAAATACAATCTTTAACCCTGCTTGAAGATGATCTGGAATGTGTGCTTCGTTCATAAGTTCCTCCCCTCCTCCTTCTTATAAAAAAGAACCAAGCACAAAGCTTACCGTTTGTGGCAGCTGCACACCGGATGATTCTGTGCTTGTTTATCATAATATATACAGTCCAGATGGATCCCAATCCAGAATGGCCGGCGTCGTCCCTGCCCATTCCCCGTCTGCATGCATAGAAAGGGGCTTCTCGGAGCGAATGCTTACGTGGGAACCATTCAATAAATGCACCGCTGGATGTGAGGTGTGGGTGCCTCGAAATACGCGTGGGAAAAACATCAGCAGCTCCAGTCTCGTAATTCCATCTACAACACATAATTGGAATTGGCCATCATCGAAACGCGCATCCGGGCAAATTTTCATCCCCCCGCCGTAGTAGGGCATATTCGCAATTGCGATCAACCATACGGCCTTATAGGAATAAGTCCTCCCATCAAGTTCTATGGTCACCGCGCATGGTTTGTAGGTTACTAACAAACGTAGGACCGAGATCACATAGGATAAGCTCCCAAGTCGCACGCGATTCAACCATCGCTTATAGAAAGCATCGTTCGTGACACGAGCTACTTCACCATCAAACCCGACTCCGCTGGATATAATAAAACCTTTGCCATTTACCCGTGCAGCATCAATCTTTATGGGACGGCCCTCCATAATTCGCGCGATGGCTTTCTTCAAATCTTGCGGAATACCGACACTCCGAGCAAAGTCATTCCCGGAGCCTGAAGGGATACAGCCCATAGGGATCTGTCCGCCAATAAGGCCGCAAGCTACTTCATTCACAGTTCCATCTCCGCCAATAGCGACTATGGCTCGAGTATCAGGCAATGCTGCCAATTCAGTCGCAAGTAGGGTAGCATGCCCGCGGTATTCCGTATAGCGAACATCGCAAGCAGCCCCAGCCTCCTGTAAGGCTCGCTCCACCTCCGCCCATCGAATGGCTCCCTTCCCGTTGCCTGATGTACGATTGACAATAAACCTGATCATTTAGGCCCCCCACGTCTCAGCAATCCTTCCCATTGCCAATCTACAAAAAAAGTACAAGGCTTCTGTTCAACCTCTTAACAGAAACATTGTACTTTCACATAACTGATCAATCGCTGCAGTTCTTGGAGGAGTCCGCCACTGACACGGCTTCCAGATTAATGTTATCCGACACGGTTTCCCGAACAACGGAGACGATCATCTGCAACAAATAATTAATGTCTTCTTGCGCTTGTTTGAACTGTTCCACAACTGGAAATCCATCCAATCGATCCTGCAGTTCTTCAATTTCATTATTGATCTTGTCCACCATCTTCTGATTTCGGAATGATTCGAAGGCAACGGCTTCCTTCTGACGTTTCTTAATCAGCTTGATCAGATCCTGCACTTCGCTGTTATCCTTGATCTGCTTCTCTGCCTTGCGGTAAAATTCCACCTCATCTGAAGTTGAGATCAGGTTAGCGAGTTCCTTCGTTCTCACCATAATATCAGCCGCAGGCACTTGAAAATATCCTCGACGAAATTAATCGGATAACAACGAGTCATCGCGAACGATCAAGTCGCGCACGTTAAACTTTTCCATCTTACAATTACCTTCATGATCGTGATCATGGCTGTGTGAATGTCCAGCATGTTCATGTGTTGACAATGTGCTCACTCCTTAATGACATCTATTCTATGTTCTTTCGAATACGGTTTAAACCACTTGAGCCTGTTCAGGGGACGATACAAGCTCGCCCTTGAGCACCCAAGTCTGCGGCTCCAGGATCCGCACATGCACCAATTGGGCAGTCAATCCAGCATGACCTTGGAAGTGAACAAGCTTGTTCGTTCTTGTTCTGCCAGACAACATTTCCGGATTATTCTTGCTCTCCCCTTCAACCAACACCTCAACAATTTCACCGCGCATTTCTTCATTCCGCCCGCGGCCGATTTCGTTCAGAAGGTGATTCAGACGAGCTAATCTTACTTTTTTCACTTCTGGCGCCACATTATCTTCCATATCCGCGGCCGGCGTTCCAGCTCTTGGTGAATAAATAAAGGTGTAGGCAGAGTCGTATCGAATCTCCCGGACAAGCGACATCGTCTCTTCGAACTGTTCATCCGTCTCCCCAGGGAAGCCCACGATGATGTCCGTTGTCAGAACCACATCCGGAATGGCTTGCTTGATCTTCCTTACAAGCTCCACATAGTGTTCACGTGAATATTTGCGACTCATCTTCTTCAGTACTTCCGTGCTGCCCGATTGAACTGGAAGGTGAATATGTTCAACCAGATTACCGCGCTTCGCGAGCACCTCAATCAACTGATCGTCAAAATCACGAGGGTGAGACGTTGTAAACCGGATGCGCGGAATATCAATCTTCCTAACATCATCCATTAAATCGCCGAATGTATAGGTCAGATCATTGAAATCTTTCCCGTAGGCGTTGACATTCTGACCAAGCAGTGTAATTTCCTTGAAGCCCTGCCTTGCAAGCTCACGAATCTCAGCCAGCACATCCTGCGGACGTCGACTCCGCTCCTTGCCTCGTGTATAAGGAACAATACAGTACGTGCAGAACTTATCGCAGCCGTACATAATATTGACCCAACCCTTCATACCCTCGCGCTTCTTAGGAAGATTCTCAATAATATCGCCTTCCTTAGACCACACCTCCACAACCATCTCTTTATTGAAATAAGCTTCTTTCAACAACGATGGCAGTCGATGGATGTTATGGGTTCCGAAGATCAAGTCAACGAAGGAATGCTTTTGCATAATCCGGCTTACAACCGATTCTTCCTGCGACATACAACCGCATACCCCAAGGATAAGCGACGGCTTCTCGATCTTGAGATGCTTGAGATGACCAAGCTCACCGAACACTTTGTCCTCGGCATTCTCACGAATGGCGCATGTGTTAAGCAGGATGATATCCGCCTCTTGACGGTCGTCCGTGGAGGCATAGCCCATTCCTTCAAGCATCCCTCTCATGACTTCCGTGTCATGCTCATTCATTTGGCATCCATAGGTCGTTATGTTATATAACTTGCCTACTCCCATCTGTTTCATATCATCAGGGATGCCATTCTCATATAGTACCTGAATGTCTTCCTTCCCTCTGCGCTTCTCTTCTTTGTAAGAAGGCTGAGAGACAATGTGAATTTCACGGCCATTCACTCGGATGTGCTTGCCATGCTCATCTTCGCGCAGCACCTTAGCATTCGACATATCAAAGTATTTGGAATAATCTTTGGGTTCATTGATTGGTTTGGTCATGTTTGAGCCTTCTTTCTAACCAGAACATTTTCCTTCTATCCAGCCCTTTATGCTGACTTCCAGATAGGCCATCTATCAAGAAAGTATACCATTATTCCATGCAAAATAAAATGTCTACAAGGTTAACAATAAGGCTAACTAGAATTGGTTTCGCGAGTTCATAATGGAAAGAATAGTTGCTCTGTCCCCAGTCTTCACACCCGCAGCATTCGCTTCATCCGTATCGATGTGCAGATCAAGAGCGGATTTGTTAGACACCCTGGCAATTACATCCTCTAGAATAATCGGTCGATCACCATGAAGACGCACAACCAGCCTATCTTTATTACGAATCCCCCATATTGCTGCTTCTGATGTATGAAGGTGCAGATGACGTGCGGCGATAATAGTCCCTCGTTGTAATTGAAGCTGTCCCTTCGGTCCTATTACAAGTAAGCCAGGTGTGTTATCATGTCTTCCCGATTCTCTTACAGCCGCTTTGATACCTAAAAGGAATGCATCAGATCGTGAAAGCTCGACCTGCGTACTTTTTCTGATGGGACCTAATATCCGCACCTTGGCAAAGCTGCCGATCGGTCCATGGATTTCTACAGTCTCCGCAGCTGCATATTGGCCAGGTTGACTGAGCGGCTTCAAAGGACTAAGTGAATAGCCATGCCCGAATAGTAGATCCAGATGTTCGCGGCACAAGTGAATATGACGTGCTGAAACCCCGATCGGCACAATTCTCTCTTGTGACTTGGTATCGTCGTTCCGTTCCTGCATCCCCAAACCCTCCATGAATGGATTACCCTATCTGTATGAAAAAAGACATGCGAGACAGCTCACATGCCTTTTCCTTTTTTATTTATTTGAACTCAGCAACCAATTTTCCGAAATCGGCTTCGCTCAATTGCAAGTTTTGTTTCGATAGGGATTCCTCTCTGAATCCTGGAACCTGCTGTTCATAGCTTAATTTTTCTTTGTTCTGATAAATGATCCCCGTAAGCATACCGTTCGTTTCCATCAACTTGGTCATCGCCTGCACGCGGTTAGAAGAATCATACCCTGGAATTTCATCCAAATCTACAATGTTTTCTTTAAACCACTCATAAGTGTTGAACTTGTTGAACGTGACACAAGGGCTGAAGATGTTAATCATCGAGAAGCCTTTGTGCTTCATGCCTTCTTCAATGATCATAGTCATTTGCTTCAGGTTGCTAGAGAACGATTGAGCTACGAATGTGGCTCCAGCCGCTAAAGCCATTTCCAAAGGTGCCAGCTCAGTTTCAATTGAACCTTGTGGCGTGTACTTCGAGTTAATGAAGCCTTTGGCACTGCGCGGCGAGTTCTGTCCTTTAGTCAATCCATAGATTTGGTTATCCATTACGATGTAGGACATGTCGATGTTACGGCGAATCGCATGAACCGTATGGCCCATCCCGATCGCGAAGCCATCTCCGTCGCCGCCTGATGCGATTACCGTCAATTCACGGTTCGCCATCTTAACCCCTTGAGCGATAGGCAATGACCGGCCATGAATACCATGGAAGCCATAGCAGTTAATATATCCGGAGATTCGGCCGGAGCAACCAATACCGGAAATAACAGCCAAGTTCTCTGGTTCAAGACCGACATTGGCAGCTGCACGTTGGATCGCTGCTTGGACAGCGAAGTCGCCACAGCCTGGGCACCAGTTCGGTTTAACATTATTTCTAAAATCTTTTAAAGTTGCCATCTCTATTTCAGCTCCTTACATTCATTGTGAATTTCCGAAGGCAAGAATGGAGTACCATCATATTTCAGCATGTTCTTGATTTTGTCAGCATGCCCTACATGCAGCTTGATCTGATCAGCAAGTTGACCTGTAGCGTTGTTCTCAATCACGATTACTTTCTTCGCCTTTTCTATATAAGGAGCAAGCAGATCGGTTGGGAACGGGTGAATTAATCGAACCGTGATATGGTTAGTAGAAATGCCATCATTAGTCAAGCGAATTCTTGCTTCATCAATTGTTCCACCGATGGAACCCATACCAATAATGAGCAGATCCGGTTGATCATGAGGAGCGTCTACTTTTATAGGATTCGTGAGCTTCGTGTGAACATCATTAAGTTTCTTAAGGCGTTTGTCCATCATGTTCTTACGGTTGATCGGGCTTTCGGAAGGACGGCCTGTCTCGTCATGCTCTACGCCTGTTACGTGGTGCAGACCGCCCTTAACGCCTGGGATTACACGTGGAGAAACACCGTTCTCAGTAAGCTCATAACGCTTGAACAATTTGCCATCTACTAGCTCAGGAAGATCTGTTACAATGTTGCCGCGATCAATAACGATTTTGTTATAGTCCAGCAAATCGGAGGATTGCTTCCCTAGCGACAATTGCAGATCCGTCATCACGATAACCGGCACTTGATATTGATCTGCGATATTGAAAGCTTCAATCATATCATAGAAACACTCTTCGATTGTGCTAGGCGCAATAACAACCTTAGGAATCTCGCCGTGAGTACCGTAAACCATGGCATTCAAGTCACTCTGCTCCTGCTTGGTAGGCAAGCCCGTACTTGGTCCCCCACGTTGCGTGTTCACGATTACAACAGGTGTTTCTGTCATTCCTGACAGGCCGATAGCTTCCATCATGAGTGATAGACCAGGTCCTGCAGAAGCAGTCATCGTGCGCACTCCACCATAGTTAGCACCGATAGACATTGTCACTGCTGCGATCTCATCCTCGGTTTGGATAACGGTTCCGCCAAACTTAGGAAGACGCTTGATTAAGTACTCCATAATCTCCGATGCTGGAGTGATTGGATATGCAGGCATGAACCGGCAACCGGCTGCAAGCGCACCAAGACCAATTGCATCATTACCTATCATAAATAGCTTTTGCTCTCCGTCTGCAGGCGCTAATTCCAGTTCTTTGATAGGACCGCCAGCAAGATCAAGCACGAAGCTTGAGCCCTTGGAAACTGCTTCGATATTTTTCTCTACAACAGCAGGACCCTTACGGCCGAACTCTTCTTCTACTGCTTTATTGAAAACTTCCAGAGGCAATCCGAGCAATGCCCAGGATGCACCAGAAGCAACCATATTCTTCATTAGGGAAGTACCCAATTCTTCAGCAATTGCTGTAATCGGAACTGGGAACAATCGTGCATTCGTACCTTCAGGTATTGTTGGGTTAAACTTCGCGTCAGCAACAACCACACCGCCTGGACGAAGCTCGTGTACGTTCAAATCAATGCTCTCTTGGTCAAACGCAACCAGAATATCCAAATCGTCTGAGATGGCTCGCATTGGTGTAGTGCTGATGCGGATCTTATTGTTCGTATGACCGCCCTTGATTCTTGATGAGAAATGACGGTATCCGTACAAATAATACCCCAAACGGTTAAGTGCGGTCGAAAAAATCCGGTCCGTACTCTCGACACCCTCACCTTGTTGTCCGCCGATCTTCCATGACAATTGACTAATCACAACTTCCACTCCTTTAAACTGAATGCTCAACGACTGATAGATAGTGTCACAATTTCTTAACATTGTCTCATTCAAACAAATTCTATGACTAACCCCGACAAAAAGCAAGAATAATCGTCACAAATGAAACATAGTTATTTTCGATCAAACCCATATCAAAAACAGAACGATTATATTTATAGCATTCTAATTTTGCGACATAATAAAGACGCTTACTCTATCGGCAACTCTCGCTCCAAATATCCCAGCCAATTACGGTACATGAACCTCTCTGTCTGATCCGCACTATAATGTTTGGCCAAGGCATTTGATACATGATCAAAGCAGCCCGAATGCTCGAGACCAAGCGGTTTGCGGCTTATGCCGTCAAAATCTGACCCGAGACCAAGATGATTAGCACCGCCTAATTCACAGAACTTCTCTACGTGCGCTAGCAAATGATCAATCGTTGCTTCTTTGTTATCGGTTAGGAACGTCGAAAAGAAATTGAGTCCAATCATTCCACCCCTCCTTACCAACTCCCGAATTTGATCGTCCTTCAGATTACGAGGATGCTCGCAAATGTGGAACGCATTCGAGTGAGAGGCTAGGAAAGCACGGTCTGTTAGCTCACATAATTCCCAGAAACCCCGTTCAGTCAAATGGGACGCATCAACCAGTATACCCAGTCTATCGCATTCTTTAACAAGCCTCCTGCCTTTTATTGTAAAACCCCCTTGGCGAGGCTCCATAACCCCATCAGCAGCCCAATTCGCATAATTCCATGTAAGCCCTAACGCGCGTAAACCCAGCTTGTACAGAGTACGCAGATGACCAAGATTACCTGCTAATGCATCGACCCCCTCAAGTGTAAGCAAAGCCCCAATCCTGCCCTCTGCAGCTATTCTGGCAATATCCCCACCCGTTCTAACCACTTCGATCTCTGGATGATTAACGATCCTTGAATAGAATAGATCCACACATTGCAGCACATCGTTAAACGATGGATGCTCCAACTTCTCAGGCATCCAGATGGCAAACCATTGCAAAAGCACTTGTGATTTCTTAAGTCTTGGCAAGGTCACATCTAAACCCGAAGTATCAACAGTAAAATCCAGCCGAGGTTCCAGTAACAGCTTGCTTAACACATCGCAATGCGCATCAATTACATACATGTGACTATTCCTCCTGTTCAATGAATGCCGAAGGTTGTATATCCCTCTTTTTGGGCAAAAAGAAAAACGTCTTTACGACGTCTTTTCGATTCTATATGAAAACGCGGGAGCGTAAAGCCTCACAGCCTGTGGAAATCAATCACCAATCCCTTACTTGAAATGGATGGCATCAAAGCTTAGTTGGGGGACCTGCTTAGCGAGGCTCTACAATTAATTTTATTGCCGTACGGTCTTCCCCATCAATTACAATGTCTGTAAAGGCAGGGATACAAATCAGATCCACTCCGCTAGGAGCTACGAATCCTCTTGCTATCGCCACCGCTTTGATGGCTTGATTAAGTGCGCCGGCACCGATCGCTTGAAGCTCGGCTCCTCCGCGTTCGCGAAGAACGCCCGCTAACGCCCCTGCAACGGAGTTAGGGTTCGACTTTGCTGAAACTTTTAATACATCCATGAAAAAGTACCTCCTCGGGAATGTTGGATTGATTCCATTTCTAAAACTCTATTCAAGTCAGGCGGAAATCATTCCTTTTGTCCATAGGAGAGTACTTGTATTCCTTAAGCCCACACGATCTCAGTCTCGAAGCGGCGAATTAACTCGACCTTTTTCGCAAGACCTGTCTCTTCGTTAATTTCTATATATACAGCATGAAATTGCCATTTGCCTTCATCCGCTACGAAGCGCACAGGCAGCCCTGTCTTGAACTTCTGCAGCACAGCTTGCCGTTCCATTCCTAACACGCCATCGCGACCTCCTACCATGCCTACGTCAGTTACATAGGCTGTTCCTTGAGGGAGGATCCGTTCATCATGGGTTTGAACATGAGTATGCGTACCAAGTACAGCCGATACCTTGCCGTCCAAGTGCCAACCCATTGCAATTTTCTCTGAAGTAGCCTCGGCATGGAAATCAACTAGGATGCATTTATTCTTCTTTCTTAGTGTATCTACGATGGTATCAATCGTTTGGAACGGACAGTCTAATGGCGGGAGGAATGTTCGACCTTGGATATTCACAATGGCCAATTCCTTCGTCAGCCCTTTTACGACAGCGAAGCCCTTGCCTGGAGTGCCAGGCGGAAAGTTGGCCGGGCGAATCATTCGTTCTTCTTTATCAATAAAGTCGAAGATCTCCTTATTATCCCAAGTGTGATTGCCTAGCGTAATGCCGTGCACACCCTGGTCGTAGAACTCCTTCGCGATCGGAGCTGTGATGCCTCTTCCACCAGCTGCATTCTCGCCATTAACGATTATGACCTCCGGATTATACTTGCGTTTCAATTCAGGCAATGATTCCTTCAATGCTCTCCTGCCGGCCGAGCCGACAATATCTCCAACGAATAATACTCGGATCTTGTCCATCCCCTTTGGTTGACTGAAAAAAAGCAAAACGAGAAGTGGCAGTCAGCCACTTCTCCTCGCTCTATCTTATTTGGCGTATTCCACCGCTCGTGTTTCTCGTATAACGGTAACCTTGATATGTCCTGGATAATCCAGTTCGCTCTCGATCTTCTTAGTAATATCGCGAGCCAATCTGAACGCCTCGGCATCATCAATTTTCTCCGGTTGCACCATAACTCGAACTTCGCGTCCTGCCTGAATGGCGTAGGATTTCTCTACACCTTCGAAAGATTCCGTAATCTCTTCCAGCTTCTCCAGACGTTTGATGTACGTCTCAAGCGTTTCCCGTCTTGCCCCTGGTCTTGCTGCTGATAAAGCATCCGCTGCTCCAACCAACATTGCAATAACCGAGGTCGCTTCCGTGTCGCCATGATGAGAAGCTATACTGTTGATGACAACTGGATGTTCTTTGTACTTTCTTCCGATCTCGACGCCGATCTCGACATGAGAGCCTTCCACTTCGTGATCTAACGCTTTACCGATATCATGGAGAAGACCGGCACGTTTCGCCAAAGTGATGTCTTCCCCAAGCTCTCCAGCCATTAAACCCGTTAAATAAGCCACTTCCATGGAATGCTTCAACACGTTCTGACCATAGCTTGTACGGAATTTCAGTCTGCCCAGAATTTTAATCAAATCAGGGTGTAAACCATGAACGCCTGTTTCGAAGGTTGCTTGTTCACCATATTCACGAATACGCTCGTCCACTTCCTTACGCGACTTCTCCACCATCTCTTCAATTCGAGCGGGATGAATGCGTCCGTCGGCAACAAGCTTCTCAAGGGATGTGCGTGCAATTTCTCTGCGAATCGGGTCGAACCCAGACAAAATTACCGCTTCAGGTGTATCGTCGATGATGAGGTCAATCCCCGTCAATGTCTCAAGTGCGCGAATGTTTCTTCCTTCGCGGCCAATAATACGACCCTTCATCTCTTCGTTTGGCAATGTCACAACGGAAACCGTAGTCTCCGCAACATGGTCTGCCGCGCAGCGTTGAATGGCGAGAGTGATGACTTCACGCGCACGCTTGTCCGCTTCTTCCTTCGCTTGATTCTCGATTTCCTTAATCAACTGCGCTGTCTCATGTCGAACTTCCTGTTCAACATTAGACAAAATAATATTTTTAGCTTCTTCCATTGTAAGCCCCGAAATACGTTCCAGCTCTGCTACTTGAGAGCGGTATAACTGGTCGATCTGGGCTTGCGTGTCTTCAATTCGTTTCTCTTTGTTGGCTACTTGCTCTTCTTTACGCTCTAGAGATTCAAGCTTTTTATCCAGCGTTTCCTCTTTTTGCAACAATCGTCTTTCTTGTCGTTGAATTTCATTTCGACGCTCACGAATGTCTTTTTCAGCTTCGGCGCGAAGCTTGTGAATCTCATCTTTCGCTTCAAGCACCGATTCTTTCTTCAGTGCGTCTGATTCTTTCTTGGCTGCCTCGACAATTTGCAGGGCTGCCTGTTCCGCACTGGAAATTTTCGCTTCAGCAAAGGATTTGCGGCTAAAATAACCAATCCCAAAGCCTAGTAGTGCACCAACAATGGATCCGATAGTAATCCAGGCGAAAGTCAATTCATTCACCTCCCTCGTTGGTCCTCCAAGGGGTTAGCTTGGGATATTCGGTTTTTAATCCGTTCATACATTGCAATCCACTGGGTGAAACCTACAAATAAGTGTAAAAAGTTTGGCGAAATAAGATGCTCATGCCTATTTTATCTTCTGCAAATTAACATTGTCAAGTTAATACAAATTGCAACAGCAGACGGCATGCCTGCTATTCGGCCAAATGATTCACAATCATCGCAGCAGCCCCTACTGCCAGTGCTTCTTCCGATAATCTTCCGCGACTGAAAGACACAGGATATGCAGGATAGTACAATGTATTCTTGAGTGCTACCTGAGTGCTCGTCTGATAAAACAATTCATTGCTAGTTACAAGCGGTCCACCCAATATCACACGCTCCGGATGAAGGATGTTCAGCAAATTCGATAACCCTATTCCAAAGTATGTGGCAGCTTGAATAAACAATTCCGTCACCATTCGATCATCTTGTCTTAGCGCTTGGAGCATATGGTTGAAATCAACCAGATCCGGCACCGATACTAACTCAGACAAAATACTCCTTCTACCTTGCTTTAGTCTGGAACGAGCTTGTTCTTCCATTACAGGAATAGAAACATACGACTCCAGGCAACCATACACTTGCGATCGTTCAGGGTGGGGGCGGCCATCTGTTTGAATAATCATATGCCCTACAGAGCCTTCCATATCCACGGCTCCGTAGACTAGATTCCCGTTGGACATCATGGCTGACCTTAACCCTACGCCTGCCCTTACATATAGCAGATGCCTGTATTCATTAGGAGCGCCTGCCCAGTATTCAGCGAGCAGCGCCATATTTGCCCCGTTATCAAGTACAACCTGAACCCCAATCGCCTGCTCCAACATCGCAACGATCGGAACCTGGCTCCAGCCAGCAGCTGGGAAGTATAACGGATTCAGAATGGTCCCTTTCAATCGATCAAGCGGTCCAACAGCACCAATCCCAAGCCCCAGCAGATTGGCTTGTTCGATCTTGTGTTTGTCGCACAGTTGACGGACTGCTAATATCACTTGCTCCACTAGTGCTGTCGGTGTCATTAAGTCTGTCATTTCCCAAGAGATGGAATCCAGCTTGTCCAGTTGCAAATCGCATAAGACAAGTCGACTGGATGCCCTTGATATCTCAAGGCCTAATGCAAAGGCAGTTTCACGTCGAACCCTGTATAGTAAAGGTCTTCTTCCTCCAGATGACTCTCCATGCCCGCACTCTTCTATCCAACCATTCTCTGTTAACTCGTCGAGCATTCTAGTTAATGTACTTGAAGTTAGATCACTCTGATCGAGCAATTCAAGCTTGGAGACGATCCCGCGCTTACGAATGGTTCCGAACAATTCTTTTGCTTTCTTACTGGAGATGCGATCTCCGATTCTACGCATAAAGCGCCACCCCTACTAGGCCGGAAAACATAATCACAAACAAAGGATGCACTTTATATTTCAGCAGCGCGATGAAAGCCCCGGCAAAAATGACGAGAAAGCCTGCCAGATGTATGTCCAAATGATGAATCGCACCGCTTGATAAAGCATACCGTACGGCTGCATAAAAAATTAGCGCGGCCACAATGGGACGCAAGCCGTAGAACGCCGACTCCATCCATGCATGTCTTCTGTAGCGGGCATAGAGCATCCCAACTAAAACGACAAGCAGGAGAGAGGGCAGCACAATACCAAGAGTTGATACGATTGCACCAATGAGTCCAGCTGTCTGGTATCCGACCATAACGGCACTATTCGCCGCAATAGGACCTGGCGACATTCCCGATAATGCAATCATATCAGAAAACTGACGGGCATTCATCCAATTATGAGAAAGCACTTCGTGCTCAATAACTGGCATCATAGAATAACCGCCCCCGAAGGAGATGAAGCCAATCTTCAGAAATGTAATGAAAAGCTGCCATAAAAGTTCGATGCTTGTCATATGCCATCACCAAAATAGGAATCATCCTGGACATAGCGAACCGAAGCGAGATGTGCTGACGTCTGCCAACCAAGCTTCGTCTGTAGATGCAGCAGTGCGATACCAAATGCTCCACCTAATAATATGACCATTATTGGCGAAAGCCATTGCATTAATAACACAATAGCCGTACCTATCATTAGAAGGATTGAAGTTTTATCCGAAATGGAAGTTTTATAGATGCGGTAACCAGCAAATGCAATTAGTGCGACGATCGCAGGGCGAATGCCTTCCATGGCAGCCTGTATTTTAACATTATCCTGTATTGTGGAAAAGCCAATTCCGATCAAGAGAACGATGAGAAAAGTAGGCATAACCATACCCGCAGCTGCAGCAACCGCACCTGCTACGCCTTGCAGGCGGTATCCGACCATGGCCGAGGAGTTCACTCCCACAGCACCCGGAATCGTCTGGGATGCCGACATAATATCAGTTAAATCGTCTGAGGTGATCCAATTCCGTTTCACTACTATTTCTCTCTCGAAAACAGGGATCATAGCAAAACCCCCGCCGAAAGAAAGCGGAGCAATTCGGAAAAATGTCCAAAATAACTGAACAAGTTTTTTCCAATCCCTATCATGTGATTTCATAGACGTTCCTTCTCTCTCCGAGTGATTATCTTTGATTATACATCACTTTTAATCATTTTGGAATAAAGATTAGCGAGAAGGAGGTCTTATTGAACCCATTTTCTAATAATTAGACTTATAACCAACTAATCCGATATACATTAATTCGTTTTGGTGGAAATAAGCTATTCCTCCCAATCTGTCTCTGCTTGCCATTCTTCCTCCATTGCATGTACCTCTTCACGGGACATGAGTTCGCGAATAATCGTTGTTACGAGTGAGCCGGAATATCCGCGCCGCATCATAAAGGCCATCAGCTTACGCCGCTTATCTGCAGGCTCCCCTTGCATGGACGCCCATTTCTTCTGGGCTAATTGGTTTGCCGCAGCCTGTTCCTCTTCTGGACCCACTTGGGCTAAAGCCTCTTGGATCACTTCTCTCTTTACACCTTTTTGCTGAAGCTCCTGCTGCACCCAACGTCTTCCCTTACGCTGAGAAATGATCCGATGCTCCGCCATTTGGGCTGCAAATTGGGCATCATCCACATAACCGTTATCTTCAAGCCGTTTAAGGGCTTCCTCAATAAGTGATTCTTGATGCCCTTTCCGCTTCAAATACACCTTGATTTCACGTAGAGCTCTTGGTCTTCTGCCGATATAGGCTACTGCTTCAGCCCAGGCTCTTTGCCGTTCTGCATCGACTGTTATTTGTTCAGCAAGACTTGAATCAATTTCTTGTCCTTTGAAAAGTCGATGCATGATCAGAACATCCTCGTGTATAGTAAAGGCAAGCTCGTCCTCGATATAGACTAAATACATTTTGTTTTTTTTGGGATGACGCTCAACTGCCGTAACGACTCCGCCATTGTTTCTCATCCTATAATATGTCTCCTTTCCTAGTAACGCTGCTGTTCCGCTCACATATAAAGAGAATGCGCACCTTTGCCACGTAGCAAAGGTGCGCCCCTCAAATCCCTTTACAATTATTCAAAAGCGGCTAAATCTTCTTCTTCCTCATCGTCCTGAGCATCCATAGCAACCGTTGTAGATAAGTTGCTCATCGATCGGATCTTCTTCTCAATCGTATCAGCGAGCTGAGGGTTATCCTTGAGGAATTGCTTCGCGTTCTCACGGCCTTGTCCCAAACGATCACCATCGAAGGAGTACCATGCACCGCTCTTCTGAACGATGTCCATCTCGGAACCGATATCGATAATGCTGCCTTCCTTGGAAATTCCTTCACCATACATAATATCTACATCCGCCTGCTTGAACGGAGGCGCTACTTTGTTCTTAACTACCTTAATTCTAGTACGGTTCCCGACCATGTCGTTCCCCTGCTTAATCGATTCCACTCTGCGGACGTCCAAACGAACGGAAGAGTAGAACTTCAGAGCCCGGCCACCTGGAGTAGTCTCCGGATTACCGAACATCACTCCAACCTTCTCACGAAGTTGGTTAATGAAAATAGCAATAACCTTGGACTTGTTGATCGCACCAGACAGCTTGCGCAGAGCTTGGGACATCAAGCGCGCTTGAAGACCAACGTGGGAATCCCCCATGTCTCCTTCGATCTCTGCTTTCGGAACGAGAGCAGCAACGGAGTCAATAACAATAATATCGACTGCACCACTTCGTACAAGCGCTTCCGCAATCTCAAGGGCTTGTTCACCCGTATCCGGTTGAGATAACAGCAGTTCATCAATGTTGATACCGAGCTTGCTTGCATATGACGGATCAAGTGCATGCTCCGCATCGATAAAGGCAGCTTGTCCGCCTGCACGTTGTACTTCTGCAATCGCATGAAGCGCAACTGTCGTCTTACCTGACGATTCCGGGCCATATACTTCAATAATTCTTCCACGCGGAAAGCCTCCGATGCCAAGTGCGATATCGAGCGCTAAAGACCCGCTCGGAATCGTCTCGACTTGCATATGCGTGGATTCTCCCAATTTCATGATGGAGCCTTTACCAAATTGCTTCTCAATTTGACGCAAGGCATTCTCTAGTGCGGCACGGCGATCTGACAAGCTAACCACTTCCTTCTAAGGTTTCTAATTATATGATACCTGTTTTTTGAACCGTTGCCAAGTGTTTTTTCGAACATACATTCGCCTCCCGGTTCAATCCCGACTTGGGACCAAGATGACAAACAAAAAACCGCAACAAAGTAACAATCACTTTGTTGCGGTTCTTCCGTCAACTCTTACATCAGTATAACTGCCTATCGAGCTTCTGGCAAGCGTTTCCTCTTCTGTTAATATCATTGTTCCTTCAAACGCAGCCATAGCTTATATAGGGCTGATTTGGCAGCTCTCGCCCGAATCATCTCCCGACCGCCGCCCGACAATTGCAGTCGGAAGGTCTCTGCCGGCCGGCCGCGTTCGGCCAGGCCAAGAAAGACGAGTCCAACGGGCTTACCCTCGGACTCCCCAGGCCCTGCTACGCCGGTCACGGCAAGCGCGAAGTCGGCGTTCGCCTTCTCGCGAGCCCCATCGGCTAGCAGCGCTGCAGTCTCGGCGCTAATCGCGCCAGGCGCGTCCTCGCCCTCCAGCACCTCCATAGGCACGCCCAGCATGGCGTGCTTCAGCTCGTTGCTGTAGCAGACGACTCCGCCCCGGAACACCGCTGAGCTGCCTGGCACAGCCGTCAGCATCTCGCTCAGCAGGCCGCCTGTGCAGCTCTCTGCTGCGCTGAGTGTCTGCTTGCGGTCGCTCATTAGCCGCACAATAGCCTCTTCCATGCTGATATCTTCCTCAGCGTAGATATGCTCCCCAACACGTTCCCGGATAATCTGCTCCACTCCGTAAATACGCTCCAAGCCCTCTTCAGCCGAAGCTGCACGAGTAGTAAGTCGAATACAAACCTCGCCCTCCTTGGCGTAAGGAGCAATAGAAGGATCCTGCTGACCCTCGATCAGGTCAATCAGACGATTCTCGAGCAGCGATTCCCCAATCCCTGCAAACTTCAGCATCTTCGAATAAAGAGGAAGGACATCTGTGAGTTTGTCCAGCAGCCATTGCCGCGCATATCGATCAAACATTGGTTTCATTTCTTTGGGGGGACCGGGCAGCAAGATGTAATGGGTGCCTTCATGCGTTAGCGCGGCTCCGATCGCAAGACCTGTATCATTAGTCAATGGGGTACAGTCCTCAAGCAATAAGGCTTGTCTAGCATTGCTCTTTACCATCTCCACACCGCGCGATGAGAATAGTTGAGTAATTTTCTCCATAGTGGGATCATGGATATAAAGGGATCGTCCTAGAAACGCCCCTAATGCATCCTTAGTCAAATCATCTTGCGTAGGCCCAAGTCCACCCGTACATATGATTAGATCCGCCCGTTCTCTGGCCGTCTCGAAGGATTGCTTAATTCTATGTAAGTTATCGCCAACGACCGTTTGAAAATAAACATTAATACCAAGATCCGCACAGCCCTTGGATAAATATTGCGCATTCGTATTAACGATTTGACCCAGTAGCAGTTCGGTTCCAATTGCGATGATCTCTGCTTTCATAGCAAACACCTTCTTTTCTGGATAAAATGAAACAAGCCCCTGAAGGGCTTGCTCTATTACTATTTAAGCTGAAGCAGGGATTTGTTCTTAATGAAATAATCGATTCCGGAATAGACCGTTATAAAAGCAGCCGCCCAGCTGGCGATTAGATCAAATGGAACATTAACAAAGGTAAATGGAAAGTTATTCAACAATAAAGCAATAATCGCTGTAATCTGAATACCCGTCTTCCATTTGCCCCATGCACTGGCTGAGATTACAGGCTTGTTCTGCAACAGCCCCACCATGCGCAATCCTGTTACAGCAAATTCACGGCTTATAATAACAATGGCGATCCAAGCGTCAAGCTTTTGCATATCAACGAGAGAAATAAGCACAGCAGATACAAGCAGCTTATCTGCCAGTGGATCAAGCAACATCCCAAGACTCGTAACCATCTTCCGCTTACGTGCGATATAACCGTCCAGACTGTCTGTACTGGCGGCGATAATGAAAATAAGCACAGCGATAATCTGGTTATATGTGATGCTGAACTGCTCAATCTTGATAGGCGGCAAATCTAGCTTAACTAGCAAGAAGAACATAATGACGGGAACGAGAAAAATCCTCGCGACCGTTATACGGTTCGCCAAGTTCATGCGATTCCCTCCCCGGACAAGTCGAATTCAAAGGAATGAGTAATCCGAACCTTTTGCAACTCGCCGATTCCACTAACGCACTTGGTTACGAACACTTCTCCATCTACATCCGGAGCATCGTATTGGGTTCTTCCTATAAAGATATCGTTACGGCCGTCATAGCGCTCGATAAGGACATCCAGCTCTTCTCCGATTCGTTTGCCGTTATGCTCATTGGCAATCTGACGCTGAATTTCCATCAACGTTGTCGCACGCCATTCCTTCACTTCATCTGGCACTTGATCCGGCAGACGCGCAGCAGGTGTGTCGTCTTCTTTGGAATAAGCAAAAACTCCAAGTCGATCGAACTTTATATCCTTAACAAATTGACACAAATTCTCAAAATCCTGCTCCGTCTCACCAGGAAAACCGACTATTAGGGATGTGCGCAGTGCCACACCTGGAATTCGCTCACGCATTTTAGTCAAAAGCTCACGAGCATCCTTCTGACGCCCCGGTCTTCTCATCCGTTTAAGAATCGAATCCTCGCTGTGCTGTAAAGGCATATCGATATATTTGCAAATCTTCGGATTCGAAGCAATTGTCGCTATCAATTCATCCGAGAAGAAGCCAGGATATGCATAGTGGAGCCTTACCCATACAATTCCCGGCACCTCGGTAACTTTGTTAAGAAGGGTCGGGAGCATGAAGGAATCATACAGATCCGTACCGTAATTAGTAGAATCCTGAGCAATCAAGCTTATTTCCCTTACACCTTGTGAAGCTAAATTCTCCACTTCTGCAATTATGGATTCGATACTTCTGCTGCGGAAATTCCCACGCATGATTGGAATACTGCAGAACGTACACGCGTTGTCACATCCCTCAGCGATCTTAACATATGCTGTGTAGCGGGGAGTTGTCATCAATCGAGGCAAAGCAGTCTCGTAGTTAAATACTGGATTACCTACGCGAACTGGCTTCTTCCCCCTAAGAGATTCATCGATAATGTCAACGATATTATGAAAATCTCCAGTACCCACAATACCATCAATTTCCGGCATCTCTTCCATAAGTTGAACTTTGTATCTTTGTGTCAAACACCCGGATACGATTAATGCTTTCAGTTTGGCCGTCTGCTTAAGCTCTGCCATATCCAGAATCGTGTTCACGGATTCTTCCTTCGCGGCGTCAATAAACCCGCACGTATTAACAATAATCACGGTTGCTTCTTCAGGCTCGTCCACCAATAAATAACCTCTTTGATGCACCAAACCAGACATGATTTCAGAGTCGACCGTGTTTTTCTCGCAGCCAAGCGTAACTACTTTTATTTTTTCCGACATTTCAATCCCCCAACTTTTATGCCTATCCTGATCCTAGCCTTATCTTTACAAGTATAATATAACGCTTAAAGGGTGTCAAAAAGGACATATACCTACTATGTGAAAACTTTGGAAATAAATCGTCCGCCTCATGATAAACAAAAAAGCTCCCTTAACAGGAAGCCTCTGCATAACATTCATACCCACAAATTAATAAAATACTCAAACTATAAGCGGACACGTCCCGGTTCCCGGAACATATTCAAAATTCCAAGTACGATATGGGCTAAGCCAAAGCCTAGGATGCCATATCCCCACGCGTAAGGAGTCAAATACCAGCCCAGCAAACTTTCAATTGCCCCTAATATAATGACCACCCAGCTAGTTGCCATTTTGGATAACCTCACTTAGCTTCGCATAGTGTATAACTTAGCCATAGATTACCCTGACAATCAGCATAGTATACGTTATAGTGGCTTCTTTAACTCAATCTGCACATTACGCGCATTCTTAAGATCACCAATCGTAAGAACGGTCCCATTCACTGTAATATCTGCAGCAGCCGGAAGACCTATTACCATATAGATACTAACATCTGACACCCATTCTCTCGTATCGCCCTTCTTGTAGAGTTTCTGTTCCAACAGTTGCCGCTCGGGAACCATCTTGTCAATTCTGAACCAGAACTCCTCACCCTTCACATTCATCTGAACATTCAGCTTATCGGTATTCTCTACCGAATAATAATCCGTTGTATTATCGCTGCGAAGCAGGGTAAGCACCGGGGTAGTTGGCGTAGGCGTTGGAGTCGGAGTTGGTGTACCAGTAGCACCTGGTGAAGCTTTGTCACCGCCCGCAACGAGCCCTCCATTGCCGTTAGTTTGCCCCTTCGTGTCAGGTGCGCTCTTCTCCGTGATTTTATCATTGTCATCCACTTGTTTCTTAGAATCCCCATCATACGTTTGATTGATGAAGAAATAAATAACGCCCAGAATGAGCATGACAAACGCCAACATAAGAATGGTAGAAGCCCATTTGCTAATTTTGTCTGTGTTTCGAGCATGTGTTTTTTTGCGTCTGATTGGCTCCACCGTAGCTTCTACAGTGGGCGCCGGTATTACATTGCGGTATAAGGCGAGCACTTCATTAGGGTCCAGTCCCACGGACTCGGCGTAGCTTTTGATAAAAGCACGGACGTAAAAGCTTCCCGGCAATATACTATAGTCTCCCGTTTCAATTGCTTCCAAATATCGCTTCCTAATCTTTGTGATCTCTTCCAATTGTTCCAATGAAATATCGTTTTCCAGTCTCGCTTTTCGTAATAACTGTCCCAGGTCCGACACGCTGTCGTCACCTCCTGAATGAACGTCTATGCTGCAATGCGTGCAATGCGAGTGTTAGAAGCCTTCATGTTCAATATTAATAAAACTCTCGTAGGATATCTCTTCGTCAGGATTATTTCTTAATTCAATAATGTAATCAAAATTCTCATATGTATATTCAGATTCACGAATGAATATATCCGGGTGCTCGATTACTTTGGTGGAAGGCATTCTCATGATCTCCCGAAGAAGGCTGTGATGTTTCTCATTAGCCCGAAGAGTGGAGACGATCCCGTCAATGATGAAGACATTATTATAGCTCATCTCGTCCTCCGATAATTGACTGCGCACCGTTTGTCTAAGCAAGGTTGAGGATACAAAGGTCCAGCGCTTCTGAGCACACACACTGCCAGCAATAATGGACTCTGTCTTGCCAACCCTGGGCATTCCTCTCAAGCCAATGACCTGATTGCCCTCTCGTTTACATATTTCCCCCAGAAAATCTACCAATAAACCAAGTTCGTCTCTGGTGAATCGAAATGTCTTCCGATCATCCGAATCTCGCTCGATATACCTTCCGTGGCGAACAGCAAGTATATCCACAAGCTTTGGTGCGCGCAAAGCGGTAACGGTTATATTATCCACTTTTTTTAACATCTTACCCATAAGTTCTATTTTTTCATCATCATTCGTTTGCAGGAGCATGCCCCGAGTCTTATCCTCTACCCCATTAATCGTCATAATGTTAATTTCAAGCATCCCCATAAGTGAAGCAATATCTCCTAATAAACCAGGACGATTCTTATGTATCTTGTATTCCATATACCACTGCTTAACTTCCATTCAAACACCCCTTATGTTGATAGCAATGCTGAGAAACCGCGAAATTAGTCGATCTTTATTAAGATTCTACAATTTTCGCCTCTTTCCTCCTCTATCGCACTAATTTTTTCGAGTGAGGCATGCGGAAAGCCTCCTTGCACCAGGAGGCTTCACCGTCACACAGTATAAGCTTTATTTCACGAGTTTGACCATTATGCGGGCCAGGATCTGCTTTTCTCCTTCATCAGCAACATCCCACATCTCCTTGAGAACTCGCTCTTCCTTGTTCTCCGGATCGATCTTATCTGACAAGAATTCACCAATCTGTACGGCAAGCTTGGAGATTGTCTCATCACTCATTCCAGCTTTATGTGCTTGATCAACCCGCTCAGCCAGAAACGATTTCCACTTCTCAAAGCTTTTTAATACTGTCGACATAATGACACACTCCCTCGAGAAATTAGTGATGCAACCGTTGCAGTTGTAGGATGAGCATTCTGCATCCCGATTATGCCGTTATAAGCATCACCAATTAAAGGAAGAGCTTGTTGTGTACTATCGTCTGTCTACAATCAGGTCAACCAACCGCCATTTGGACTTATTATTTGTCCAGTTATGTATCCGGACTCAGGGAGGGCGATAAAATAAACAAGGGAAGCAATTTCATCCGGTTGAGCGAACCTGCCTGCTGGAATTTCATCCTTTAACGCCTGTTTCTCCTGCGGGTTCAAGTTGTTGTTCATCGTCGTTTCAACCACACCCGGAGCAACCGCGTTCACCGTTACTCCTGATGGAGCCAGTTCCTTGGCCAGTGATTTGGTGAAGGCATTCACACCGCCCTTTGCGGTGGAGTACAGGACCTCACAAGAGGCGCCAGATATGCCCCAGATCGAAGATACATTGATTATGCGGCCATATTTCTGATTCACCATATGCGACATGAAAAGTTGCGTACAAAGGAACATTCCTCTCAAGTTGATATTCATCACTTGATCCCATTCCTCTTCCGTCACATCGGCTAACATGCCAACATGGGCAATGCCAGCATTATTTACCAGAATGTCTGGCAGCATGTCGTGCTGCTCCATCTTTTCCTTCATCCGTTGAAGCTGATCCTTGGAACGAAGATCCGCCGTCACCGTCAGCACCTTCACTCCATGAGCCAGACATGCTCTCGCTACCTCATTGGCTGCTTCATGCGCATTCAAGTAATGGATAACTACTTGCATTCCTACCGAAGCGAATCGTTCCGCAACAGCTGCACCAATCCCCCGGCTAGCTCCCGTGATTAGTACCGTTGTCTCGGCAAGAGGTTTACTCATGAGGAGTCTTCTCTCCTTTAGGACTTTGCACCATACAGCTCGCCAGTCTGTCAAAGTCAATATGCTCGGTTAAGCGGATATTCGCATCCTCAATCGTGATCGATTCATATACTTGAAGCACTTCGAATAGATGCGTTCCTTTGAATTCGTATTTGGTAAATTCATTCGCCATTGCTTCTGCTGAATTCATCATCCGAAGGAAGGCGCCGATTTTCTTGCGTTTGCTGCGTTCATAAGATTCTTGGTCGATTCCATTATCCACAGCACGTTTCAATTCAGCTGATACTCGACGGAGCAATTCCTCAGGATCCTTCGTATCTCCGCCCATTACAGAAAAGGCGTAATTACTACCGCAGTTAAACTCATGTCCAAATGCATCCGAGATAATCCCGTCATCATATAACTGCTGGTACAAGGAAGAGCTAGGGCTTAGCAAAGCGTCAAGAACAAGCTTCGTTGTAAGCTCTTTGCGCAGCAAAGCATCACCTGACTGAGGCTCTACGGGCTCTTTGAAGCCAAACATGAATTTGGGCAGAGAGACTGGAAGCTCAATCAGCTTCTGCTTTTCTTTCACTTGGTTCGGTTCTTTGTCAAAGAATCGGTGGATTTCTCCCTGAGGCTCGAACGATTTGGCCGCCTGATTATCCTTAACAAGTTGAAGAATCGATTCCGGCTCGATCCCGCCAACAATGAATAAGCTCATGTTGCTAGGATGATAAAAAGAGTGGTAACACGTGTAGAGCATTTCTTTGGTAATATGAGAAATGGACTCCACCGTACCCGCAATATCTATGCGGACTGGATGCTCTATATAGAGAGCTTCAATTAGTCCGAAGTAAACACGCCAGTCAGGATTGTCTCTGTACATGTCAATTTCTTGACCGATAATGCCTTTCTCCTTTTCCACATTTTGATCTGTAAAATAAGGATTCTGCACAAAATTAATCAATGTTGTCAGATTCTCCTCAATATTCTCCGTAGCCGAGAACAAATACACGGTTCGATCAAAACTCGTAAAAGCATTCGCTGAAGCTCCAAGCGAGGCGAATTTGGCGAAAATATCGCCCTCGGGTTCTTCAAACATCTTGTGCTCTAAGAAATGCGCAATCCCATCTGGCACTTGATGCTTTTCCCGACCCTCAACTTGAAAGTGATTATCGATGGACCCATAATGAGTTGAGAAGGTGGCATACGTTTTGTTGAATCCCGCTTTGGGGAGAATATATACATTCAAGCCGTTCGGCAGACGTTCATGAAACAGCGTTTCTTGCAGTTTAGTAAAAGGTATGGCTTGCATGGTCAATTCTCTCCCTTCCGGTCTCTTAAAAAGTAGATCGTATCCAGTTGGATGGTCTCCGCTACCTTCTGAATATCAGCGATAGTAACGGCTTCGACGGCCTCAATCAGTTGTGCCAGTGTTCTTGACTTGCCTGATAATTGGCTATTGAAGTCAAGCGCGATCATCTCAAAGGCTGAATCTCTACTCTCTCTCAGCTGGTTCGCAATCATAGCCTTGGTTTGGGAAATCTCAAGCTCACTGATCTCACCTTTACTCATGGCTTCAAGCTGCTGCTTCATGATCTCGACTGCTTTTTCATAATTGGCGATCTCTATCCCGGACTGTAAAGTGAGTATTCCTTTATGCCCGTCAAGACGTGATGAAGCATAGTAAGCCAGACTCTCTTTTTCACGGACGTTGATAAAAAGCTTAGAATGCGCGTAACCGCCCAGTATTCCGTTATACAACAAGGCTGCAGGGTACTGATCATCTGCATATGTGATCGATGTACGCAGCCCCATATTAAGCTTACCCTGACTGACATCCAGCCGCTCCACAATCTCTTTTACTTCTCGCTTGGCCTGTACTGCTGCCTTCATCTCATAACGGGTTTCCTGTTCTCGCTTCAAGCTGAAAGCTCGGCCTACTATTTGTTTGACTTCCGCCAGCGTCGTATCGCCCACTACATAAATGTCGATTGGCGCACTAAGCAGCCATTGGCGATAGGATTCGTACAAGCCTTTTGGCGTAATGTCAGGGAGATCACTCAAACGGCCTAATGGGAATAACTTGTAGGGTTCATCTTTACACATCTCTTCCAGACAACGCTCGGCCGCATACCGGATTTTGTCGTTAATGAGTGATTCCAGTTTTTTCTGGACCGTGATTTTCTCAGCTTGGACGTATTTCTCGCGGAATGAACCATCCTCTAATACTGGATCACATATTGCTTCTCCTACGAATTCCATGCCTTGCTCTAATAATCCGCTTACTCCATCCAGGAACTGATCCTGAATTAGATCCATTCTGAATTGCACAATCTGATAATCTCCGCGTTTGAATACGTCAAAGCCAAATCCAGCTCCATACAGATCATCGAGTTTTTCGCGGAACTGTTTGGTTTCTGGCAGCTTGGATGTTCCCCTACGCAGGACGAACGGGGCAAGAGCTACTGATGTTACGGTTTGCTCGGACAACGGATGGCCTATGTATACCGTGATGGCGGTTGTTTTGAACTGCTTTGTCGGCATGACGTGAAGTCGGATCTGATTCACTGAATCTCTTTCAAAAGAGCTGGCGTTCGGTTTCAACTGTGTATGCTCCCTTCCTTGGAGTCCGTATTTATAGGTATCTTCTACCAATGTATCGGACTTCTTCTCATTATATTCTCCCAGAAACAGAAGAAGCAACCTAGTCAGGTCACTTCTATGTTCTCCTATTCAATTAATTACAGAAAATATGCTTTCCGATCTTTTTAACTTGTACCCTTGTCCAAATCCACTTTGATGTGGCCGTCTCCGGGTTGAAGTAGTACAAGCATCCTCCAGATGGATCATAACCATTTAATGCGTCTTGTACAGCTTTTTTGGCTGTTTCATTGGGAGTTAACCAAATCTGCCCATCGGCTACAGCAGTAAAAGCTCCAGGCTGAAAAATAACCCCGGAAACCGTGTTAGGGAAGCTGGATGACTTTACCCGGTTCAGAATAACTGCGGCTACAGCAATTTGCCCAACATAAGGCTCCCCGCGAGATTCTCCATACACGGCATTCGCCATCAGGTTCAAATCTTGGTCTGATAACCCCAGATGGTTGGAAGCCGGCAGGCCGGATCCGCTAGTCTGTGGAGCTTGTGGGGACGGTGAAGCTGCTGCGCCTGCTTGTTTGCGAGGTGTCTTATCCGGAGTCCAAGCTTTTGTAGCTTCCCAGAGCTTGAGCTTCGTCTTGGAGCCTGCAACACCATCGACCTTCATTCCGAATTTGTATTGAAAATTTTTGACGGATTGCTGTGTTTTGGGACCGAACTCTCCATCTACTTGTCCAAAATAGAAGCCTAAGTATTTAAGACGGCCTTGAAGCTCGTATACATCTTCCCCTTTGGAGCCGTATTTGATTTCGACATTGCTGAAAGTTTGTTCCGTTTGTAAACTGTGCTTCACCTGCATCGAAACGAACAGGAGCAGCAAGACGCTGAGTGTGATAACAAGAATACGTTTGTTCATGTGATTCGCTCAACCTTCCTGATCTGGATGTGATCGCATTTTCTCTTAGTATGAGGAAGGGTGTCATAATATATGCAGGTTGGCTTGAGGGGCAGGAAAAAGTGGTATTGAAGCTCTGTTGTTGCTCCAGAGGGGATGAGGGTTACAATCGCTGTTGAACGTACGTCGCAGGATTGTATTTTTATTGGGTAGCGACGTGCGTTCAAAGGCGACCGCTTCGCTTTTCCACTCCTCATCCCCTCTTCCGCTCGAGCTTCGACAACAAGAAGAAGCCCCTCAAGGCTTTGAGGGGGAGGGCAGTAAAGGGCGTGAAGCTCTGTTGTTGCTCCAGAGGGGATGAGGGTTACAATCGCTGTTGAACGCACGTCGTAGGATTGTATTTTTATAGGGTAGCGACGTGCGTTCAAAGGCGACCGCTTCGCTTTTCCACTCCTCATCTCCTCTTCCGCTCGAGCTTAGACAACAAGAAGAAACCCCTCAAGAGATTGAGGGGCTCAATGGTTATTAAGAGGTAACACGGTTATGGTGGTATTGTTCATAGGAGACGAGCACTTCGCGCGGCTTACTGCCCTCGTAAGGCCCGACTATCCCTTTGGCTTCCATAGAGTCGATCAATCTGGCCGCACGCGTGTAGCCTACTCTCATCCTGCGCTGGAGCAAGGACACCGATGCTTGCTTGGCCTCAAGCACGATTTGAACGGCCTGATCAAACAATTCATCTTCGAACTCGTCAACAGCATCCGTTGTTTCTTCGATCTCAGGCACTAGCTCCTCTTGATAGTTGGCTTTCTCTTGATGACTGACGAAGGAGACAACAGCTTCAACTTCAGAATCGGAGAGAAATGCCCCTTGCACACGGACAGGCTTGGAAGCTCCCATAGGGAGGAAGAGCATATCTCCTCGACCCAGTAGTTTCTCTGCCCCGACCATATCCAGGATCGTCCGGGAATCGACCTGAGATGATACTCCGAATGCGATACGTGAAGGGATGTTTGCTTTAATTACCCCCGTGATGACATCTACGGAAGGCCGCTGAGTAGCGATGATCAGATGGATTCCGGCGGCACGAGCCATTTGCGCCAGACGGCAGATCGCATCCTCCACATCATTCGCTGCCACCATCATCAGATCTGCAAGCTCATCGACAATGACAACGATATAAGGCAATGGCGCTCCTTCCTTTTTCTCTACAAGCATCGTATTGTACCCTTCAATATTTCGTGTACCGCTCTTGGAGAACATCTCATACCGCTTCTCCATCTCCAAAACAACCTTCTTCAATGCCAAAGATGCTCTTTTGGGATCGGTCACAACAGGTGCGAGCAAATGAGGTATCCCATTATATACATTAAGCTCCACCATCTTGGGGTCAATCATAAGGAATTTGACTTCATCGGGTTTTGCTTTATACAAAATACTAGTTATGATCCCGTTTATACATACGGATTTACCTGATCCAGTTGCCCCCGCAACAAGTAGATGGGGCATTCGCGCTAGATTACCCACAATAGCTTGTCCTGCAATATCACGACCGAAAGCAATACTTAGCTTTGAAGCGGAATCATGGAAAACTGAGCTCTCCATTACTTCACGCATAGTAACAATAGATACTTCTGTGTTTGGTACTTCAATCCCTATCGCCGACTTACCTGGAATCGGAGCTTCCATCCGAATGTCTTTGGCTGCTAATGCAAGGGCTATATCATCCGTTAGACTCACAATTCGACTCACCTTAACACCCACATCAGGTTGAATTTCGTATCGCGTGACGGAAGGTCCTCGTACAACCTCTAATACTTTCGTCCGAACACCAAAACTCTCAAGAGTGGATTCAAGCTTCTTGGCCACGAGCTTGTAGTCCGTTTGCTCCGACCCTTTTCCCATCCCGGCGGGCTTGGAAAGCAACTGAAAAGAAGGCAGCTCATAAGGCTTTGTTTGTACAGCTGCGTTTTCTTCCTTGCCAAAAGAAAGCTCCGTATCTGGAACTTCTTCCTCTGCTTGCGACCCGGTCTTTATAGCAGCTTGCCCAGCTTTTGTTACAGGGGGTTTCACCCACGATGCATGAATCGTCCCATTCTCTTGCTCTACTTGCTCTTGAAAATCACGAATTACCGGCACTTCTGGACCTTGATCTACTTCTGTTCTGAATGAACTTTCTATAATTGGATGCTGTACGGTGTTATCCGTGAAGTCATCTTCGTAATCTTCATCAATTGGGATCTTCTTATTGCCTTGTTCATTAAGCTCCTTATCCGTTGCACTCTGACGTTTTCCACCGAATAGTTGGAAAAACACTGGTTTTTTCTTCTCGCGGATAATAACGGGCAGCTCATCATCCATTTCATCATCATCCGGTATGTAAGCAGCAGGCACGGGTTTCATTCGTGCAGATGTCTTCACTTTCACTGTTGGTTTAGGTCTTCCTTTTAGCAGCGCTAACATCTCGTTCAAGCTTTGCTTAATAGAATTACCTGTTCCACGGAACAGCCCGCGAAGCTTAGCTCCCATATCCACGTAGGAGAATCCAGTGATGAGAATAAAACCAATGGCAAACATAGTATATTCAATTAACTTGGCACCTAAATTATCGAACAGCATATACAAAATGGCGTATAAAAAAGCCCCTATCATACCGCCCCCGACTTGATGGGATAAAATTTCAGCCCCTTGCACCGTTGGGCTTAATCCATCAATAAGGCTTGTCCAAGTCTGGCTAATAATCCATCTGGCCGATAACATCTGTTCATTAGGATCGAGCTGTTGGAACATCGTGATATGATTCATGATTAAAAAACCGGTCAGGACAAGCAACCATCCTGATTTACGTGCTGACCAATGACTCGGCCAAGTCCGTCTGATCATCGCATATAAGCCAATATAAATAAAAATAACGGGGATGACCCAATCGAACACTCCAATGAAAAATCGGAATAAATAAGTTAACGACCTGGCCACCGATCCCTGCTCTGATAGCGCGATGATGGAAAAGATAAGGATGAGAATGCCGTATAGCTCGTACTTCAATTGTACGGTTAAGGAACCGTTTTTCTTTTTTCGCTTAGCCAAGTCTTACACCTCCAATGCTATATTATACCATACCTGAAAAAGCTGTATAAGGACTAATTACAACCCCTCATAAACAAACAAAAAGCCCCACAATACGACATGGAGGCTTTTCATTACGTTATTTAACTGATGGCTTATATTCAATCAATTGTCCGGGCGCATATGCGGGATTCAAATAATGCTGCGGATTTGGACTAATCAGTCGAACAATTCGTACTTGATGCGGCGAGATGGGCTGCACCTGCATTAATAGGCCATCCAATACAAGCTCGGAGTATTGCTCCTGGACATGATCCCAACCCTCAAAAACAATTTCCTCTGGCATACAAGTGTACAGAATCATGACGAACCTACAGCAACAAGCGTGTTATTATTTCTTGATTCTCGTTTTTCCTCGATCCTTCGATTAAGTTCCCTCAGTGCTTCTCCAATCCCTCCAACGCTGTCAATCAAACCATGTTTAACAGCATCATTACCAATTACGGTTGTCCCAATATCCCTTGTTAGTTCTCCTGTCTTGAACATTAAAGCCTTGAACACTTGTTCGTCCACTCTAGAGTGCCGGGTCACGAATCGAATTACCCGCTCCTGCATCTTCTCCAAATACTCGAAGGTTTGCGGAACTCCGATAATGAGACCGTTCATCCGGATTGGGTGTATGGTCATTGTTGCGGTTTCTGCGATGAATGAGAAATTAGCGGATACCGCTATTGGTACCCCAATACTATGACCGCCGCCAAGGACTAGAGTCACGGTTGGCTTGGACATGGTAGCAATCATCTCGGCAATAGCAAGGCCTGCTTCAACATCGCCTCCAACGGTATTCAGAATAATGAGCATCCCTTCTACCTTGGGACTTTGTTCTGCTGCCACAAGCTGAGGAATCAAATGTTCATACTTCGTTGTTTTGTTCTGCGGCGGCAGGACGATATGTCCTTCAACTTGACCTATAATCGTCATGCAGTAAATATTCGATTCTGCTGTTGGGGTATTGATTTGACCTAGCTGCTGTATGTTCTCCAGCACGGGATTCTTCCGTTTATCTTCTGGTATTTCCAGCGGTTCTTGCTCGTTAGTGGGATATGCCATAGGTAGCCTCCTGATGAATACTACTACCTAGTATTGGTGAAACCAGCTTACATTTATGCGCTCAATCTTCACTCGGAAAACAATAACAGAAGCCCTCAGGATATGACTATCCTAAGGGCTTCCTTCCATACACGTTTATATAAGGTGTACAAGTGACTGTACGCTTACATGTTATACTTCCATTATGATCGGAAGAATCATCGGTCTTCTTCTGGTTTGTTCATATAAAAATCGTCCAAGTGCATCTTTTACCTGTGTTTTGAGTGACGCCCATTCATTGACGTTCTCAACCATGAGTCGGTTTAATGTATTCGTAACGATCCGATTGGCTTCATCAAGAAGACCTTCGGATTCGCGGACATAAACAAAACCTCTCGAAATGATATCCGGTCCTGACAAAATAGCCCCGTCCTGCTTGCTGAGTGTAACGACGACCACTAATATCCCGTCTTGAGATAATAGCTTACGATCGCGGAGGACAATATTACCCACATCACCCACACCTAACCCATCGATTAGTGTGTTGCCTGAAGGCACCTTAGATCCTCTGCGCGCCACTCCGCCTTGAATTTCAACCGTATCCCCATTGTCTACAATGAAAATGTCTTCTCGATCCATTCCAACTGATTCAGCTAGCTGAGCATGCTGCCTTAGCATCCGATATTCCCCGTGGATTGGGATGAAGAACTTAGGTTTCATCAAGTTAAGCATAAGCTTAAGCTCTTCCTGACTGCCATGTCCTGAAACGTGAACGCCTGATACCGAACCCGGCCCATAAATCACGTTCGCACCAATGCGGAACAGTTCATCAACTGTACGACCAACATAGCGCTCATTTCCTGGAATCGGAGTTGCTGCAATAATGACCGTATCACCTGGCAAGATGTCAATCTTGCGATGTGTGGATCTCGCCATACGCGTCAATGCTGACATTGGCTCCCCTTGACTGCCCGTACACAATATTGCTACACGATCCGCTGCAAGCTTGTTCACTTCTTCCGGCTCTATTAGCATACCATCTGGTATATTCAAGTAACCGAGCTCCGAGGCGATGGAAACAACGTTCACCATACTCCGGCCTATCACGGTTACTTTACGGCGAGTGACTTCTGCAGCGTCAATAACTTGTTGCACCCGATGCACATTTGAAGCAAATGTTGCTACAATGACACGTTGTTTCGCTCTACGAAACACTTCCTCCAGCTCTTTCCCGACATTACGCTCGGACCCGGTGTATCCGGGACGTTCCGCATTGGTACTGTCTGAGAGTAGAGCTAGTACACCTTTACTACCCAATTCTGCCATTCTGTGAAGATCAGCATATTGGTCGTTAACAGGTGTTTGGTCGAATTTGAAGTCTCCAGTGTGAACAACATTGCCTTCAGGTGTTGCCAAGCACACACCAACAGAATCCGGAATACTGTGATTCGTGCGGAAGAACGATGCCTTCATACAACCAAGCTGAATTTCGGAATCTCCGTTAATCAAATAACGTTTCGTATCTCCGAGCAGATTCGCTTCCTTGAGCTTGCTCTCAATGAGCCCCATGGTCAGTTTGGTAGCATAAATCGGCACATTCAAGATCTTCAGCACATATGGTAATCCGCCAATGTGGTCTTCGTGTCCGTGTGTAATGAGAATGGCTCTAACTTTATCACGATTCTCAGTCAAATATGAAATATCAGGAATTACTATATCAATCCCCAACATATCTTCCTCAGGAAATTTCAATCCGGAATCAATCACCACAATATCGTTCGCATACTGGACAACATACATGTTCTTTCCAATTTCGCCCACGCCGCCAAGAGCGAAAATGGATAATTTCTCTATATTTTTCTTAGACAAGACTATACCTCCTAATTTTTTATTGACGACGATCTTTAATGAACAAACCTTTACTGATAACCGAACCAGTCACTTGCCATTATTATACATGATGCCTGTGACCGAAAACAAGTCGAGTGGGTTTATTGTACCCCAAAACGAAAAACCGATGCTGGTTCAGCATCGAATCATCGACTAGAGCAGAGACTCTACGAATCGGCCTTCATCTTCAGAAACCGCAAGCAAAGGTAAGCGTACGCCCCCTACTTGGATGCCTTTAAAGTTAAGCGCGTGCTTAATCGCTGCTGGACTCGGCACACGGAATATCCCTGTGAAGATTGGGAATAAATTAGCGTGAAGCTTCGCTGCTTGAGCATGATCGCCATTCAGATAAGCTTGCACCATCTGTTTCATTTCTTTGCCTATTACATGACTCGCCACGCTAACAATCCCATAACCTCCGATAGCTAGAACCGGTAAAGTTAAGCTGTCGTCACCGCCGTAAACTCGGAACCCTTCGGATGATTTGGTAATTACTTCCGTTATATGATTCAAGTCAGGAGTTGCTTCTTTCGATGCGACAATGTTGGGAATTTGGGACAAGCGGATTGTAGTGTCAGCTGCCAATTGTATCCCAGTACGGTGAGGTACATTATAAACCATGATCGGAAGCTTCGTATTTTCTGCAATCGCTTTGAAATGTTGAAATAAGCCTTCTTGGGAAGGACGATTATAATAAGGGGCGACAAGCAAAATCCCATCTACACCTAACTTCTCAGCCTCCTGGGTGAGATGTATGGAGTGACGTGTATCGTTGCTGCCAGTTCCAGCAATAATGCGGCAACGTCCCTGTGCCCGCTTGACAGCCGCATCAAATAATTGGAGCTTCTCCTCGTCGGTCAAAGTCGGAGATTCGCCCGTAGTGCCGCTAATAACGAGTGTATCCGTTTGCTGCTCCTCAATCAAATAGTCAATGAGGACATCAACCTGCTGCCAGTCGATTTGCAAATTGTCATTCAATGGGGTAACCATGGCGGTGATAACTCTCCCGAAATCCACGCAAAATTCCCTCCTCAATCAATTCGTTTTGTGTAATTGAAACTTATGATGGAGCGCTAATACCGCTTTGACCATATCGGATTGACCAACCAACACCCAGATTGTTGTGTTCGAATCAGCGGATTGTAAGATTTGTATATCTTCCTCGGTCAATGCTTCAATAATATGCGCCATGATTCCAGGTACTCCATTCATGCCCCCGCCGATTACTGACACCTTAACGCAGCCCTGCTGAAACTTAGGTTCATAACCTAAGTTACGGAGCGTATCGATTGCTCTTGCAGCTTCATGATCAAATACGGTGTACATGACACCTGAAGGGTTAACGTTAATGAAATCTACGCTAATCTGGTGCTGAGCCATCGCCTTAAATACGCTTAACTGCAAATCATATTGCCCTTCCTGTGCAGCCACTCGGATTTGTGTGACGGAAGGTACATGGGCAATCCCAGTTACATATCGGTCCCTTAAAGGCATATTTAACAACCTGAGCGAGTCAGGTGAAGCTACTAATGTTCCAAGATCCTCTGTAAAAGTGGAACGTACACGGATCGGTACGTTTGCCTCCATAGCAATCTCAACCGCTCTTGGATGTATAACCTTCGCTCCTTGATAAGCCATATTGCAAATCTCGGCATAGGTTACGCTTACTATGGCTTGCGCATCTGCAACCAGACGCGGATCAGCTGTGAATATCCCATTCACATCAGTGAAAATATCCACGTACTCCGCTTTCAAAGCAGCACCTAGTGCGGTCGCAGATGTATCACTCCCGCCACGTCCTAAAGTAGTGATATCCTGCTCATCAGATTGTCCTTGAAAACCAGTTACAATAACGACTTTCCCCAGACTAAGCTGATGCAGAATACGTGCAGGCTGTATGGATTCAATATGGGCATTACCAAATCGCCCGTCCGTGTGTATCCCAGCTTGACCACCGTTTAAAATTACCGCAGGAATCGATAGATGATTCAATTCACTACATAGAACAGCCGCAGAGATAGTCTCTCCGCAGCCAAGAAGCATGTCTCTTTCTCTGGGAGGAAGAGAATTACCATTCTGCCGAATCAAATCCAGCAGCGTGTCCGTGGCATAAGGATCTCCCCGTCTACCCATTGCGGAAACTACGACTACAAGTGCATATTGTTCGGCTAAAGCATGTTGAATGTGATGGATGGCATGAGTTCTGGATTGGGTATCGGAGAGGGAAGTTCCGCCAAACTTTTGCACAAGAATGCGCATCGTCTTCCCTCCAAATATCTATTGTTACCCTCTATGATGAATAATCGAACGCCCTATTATTGCTGTTCAATCGCAATATACTCTGCGATTTGTACAGCATTCCAGGCCGCGCCTTTAAGCAGATTATCAGAAACAATCCACATGTTAAGCGCACGCGGATTGTTCAGATCACGACGAACACGTCCAACGAAAGTTTCCAGCTTCCCCGCTGCATCAGTCGCAAGCGGATAAAGCTGTTCTTGCAAATTATCTTGAAGAATAATACCCGGCGCATTGGCCAATAAGGACTTCACTTCTTCTACATCAAAATCCGATTTCAATTCCACGTAAACGGATTCTGAGTGACCATAAACGACTGGGATTCGCACACAGGTTGCTGTTACTTCCAGTGAGTCATCTCCCATAATCTTCTTCGTTTCATTAATCATCTTCATCTCTTCATAAGTAAAGCCATTCTCGGTGAATTTATCAATCTGCGGAATCGCATTGAAGGCTATCTGATGTTTTACTGGTAACGAACCGACTGGCAGAATGTCTGGATTAGCATCTTGCCCATCCAGAATGCTCTTAGTTTGACGAAGCATTTCGTTAATGGCCTTCGCACCAGCGCCAGAAACAGCTTGATAAGTGGAGACGATAATTTTGGAAATACCGAAACGGTCATACAAAGGCTTCAATGCTGCTACCATTTGAATCGTAGAACAGTTGGGATTCGCAATAACACCTTTGTGCTCATTGATCTTGTCGACATTCACTTCTGGTACTACCAAAGGTGTCTCAGGATCCATTCGGTATGCGCTAGTGTTATCAATGCACACAGCACCGTGCTCAACGGCATGGGGAATCAACTCACGGCTAACATCTCCGCCTGCGCTGAACAATGCAATCTCCACGTCTTTGAAACTATCCGGAGTAGCTTCTTGAATGATAACATCAGTTCCTTTAAAAGAAACCTTCTTACCAGCAGAACGAGCGGAAGATAGAAGTCTCAATTCCTTAATCGGGAAGTTCCGTTCTCCCAATAAGCGAATAATCTGCTCGCCCACGGCTCCGGTTGATCCAACTACTGCTACAGTAAATTGCTTTTGATTCGACATCTTCTAGTTCTCCCCTTATGCGAAATGAATGTATTAGGAGTTCATATAATTGAACTTTTCTATTACCATAGGCTGTATCTGTCTATGAGCCAGAGCTTCAGCGCACGTCTCTATTACAAGTTCCATTCGGGCTACTAGTGAATTCGGCTTCATATTAGGAGCGTCCTGCCCAAACGGTACGAAGTAAACATTTTTAGCAACTAGCAATTTGGCTATATTAGCGGCATTTAAACCTAGTCCGTCATTAGTAGAGATAGCTAGTACTAATGGACGCTGATTGCGCAATTGAGCTTTGGCCGCCATTAATACCGGGCTTTCTGTCATTGCATTCGCCAGTTTGCTTGTTGTATTCCCTGTGCATGGAGCAATCAACATGACATCTAACAATTTGGATGGGCCTAACGGCTCAGCATCTACAATTGTAGAAATGATATCATTCCCTGTAATATCTTTCAACTGTTTCTGCCAATTTTCCGAAGTGCCAAAGCGTGTGTCTGTAGTCATTAAAGTATATGAAGCAATAGGAATAACACGTGCGCCTTGATCAACGAATGCTTGTATGTGCGGCATTACTTCCGCGAATGTGCAATGGGATCCGGTTAATGCGAATCCGACCGTTTTTCCTTGCCAATTCATTGCGAATTCCTCCCTGTAACGGCATCTTCCATTATCAACTGGCTGACTGTGTTCGCTATGATACGTCCAGCTGTTTTGGGAGCGACGATTCCAGGTAATCCGGGGGCAAGCATAGCTTTGATCCCTCGCTTTTCAGCGAAACGGAAATCCATCCCGCCTGGCTTGGAGGCCAGATCAATGAGTACCGCCCTGTGTGGAATATTGGCAATAATTTGTGCTGTGACTATCATAGTCGGTATCGTATTAAAAAGCAAGTCGATATTCGTGACCTGCTGCGCCAGATCTGTCAAATAAAATGGCGTAAAACCCATCTCCCAAGCTCGTGCAAAATGCTCCTGTCGGCGTATGCCCACCTTCACAGTTGCACCTAATCCTTGTAAAGTTCTAGCCATAGTGAACCCCGTTCTACCAAGTCCAAGAACCATACAAATAGAACCATGAATCGTTATGTCTGTATTCTGAATGGCCATCATGACGGCGCCTTCTGCGGTTGGGATAGAATTATAGATGGCTACGTCATCTCTTTCAAGCAGTTCGACTAACATGATCCCTGCAGTCGCACACAAAGTTTTCAAGTATGGTTTGCTCATTCCTGTATATACTTTAGCGTGTTTTGGTAAATTGCGGATATGCTCTTCAGTCAAATGAAGCTCAGTAGTAGAGAACAAAGAGTCCACTATACCCTTTTCGTCCGTTCCCACCACTGGCAAAATAACTGCATCGGCTGCCTGAAGCACATCCGGTGACAGGGCGCTTTTCGTAGCTCCGCTGTATTGATTCTGCAAATTGTCAAATCCGATCAATAGGACAGTAGCGTCCAGTTCGACGAATTTCTGAATCACTTCCAACTGACGGGCATCTCCGCCGATGAAGGCGACTTGTACTCCAGTCAACATGGCAACGTTACACTCCTTTCCTTCTCCTTCGTAGATATGACATCTTATGCCGGTGCGGAATAATGGGTTACAGCCCAAATCATATCGTCCACAAACAAAAAAAGCCCTCCCGAAGGAGAGCTCTTCCTATTATTTGGTGCCTGTATGACCAAAGCCGCCGGAGCCTCGCTCTGTATCATCGAGACTTAACACCGTTTCCAACTGTACGGGTGGAACATGCTGAAACACCATTTGGGCAATTCGTTCATTTCGCACAATCTCAAACGGCTGCTGTCCCAAATTGATTAACAATACTTTGATCTCTCCTCGATAATCAGCGTCGATTGTTCCAGGAGTGTTGAGACAAGTTATACCATGCTTGAAAGCAAGCCCGCTTCTCGGACGAATCTGGGCTTCTAATTGAGCAGGCATCGCAATAGCAATTCCGGTTGGCACCAGTGCGCGCTCGCCTGGTTGCAATACAAGCGGCTTCTCTGCAGGGACTGCAGCATACAAATCAAAGCCGCTAGCTTGTTCAGACATTCGCTGAGGGAGTTGAACATCATTAGTGCCAGGCAATTTCATTAATTTAACGACATTAAGCAAGGACAAGTGGCTCCCTCCCGAATGTGGCAATGGCTTGATCGGACTTCCCCACCATGGATAAGGAGAACGGTTGAGAGAACAATGTAGATGTTAACAACCGAAGATCTTCATGAGTTACAGCATCGATTCGATCCAATATCTCATCCATCGTATAATGTTTTCCAAGCATCAGCTCGTTCTTACCCAAACGATTCATACGGCTGCTCGTACTCTCCAAGCTCAGAATAAAGCTACCCTTGAGTTGCTCTTTGCCCTTCTTAAGCTCGTGCTCGGTAAGCCCTAGTTCAGCCAGATTACGCAACAGCTCCATCGTGACATCCAATACTTCCTTCGTCTGTTTTGGTGCGGTTCCCATGTAGATTGTGAACAGGCCGCTGTCCAAATGGGCCGAATGATAGGAGTACACCGAGTAGGCTAATCCGCGCTTTTCCCGAATCTCTTGGAACAAATGCGAGCTCATGCCTCCGCCAATCACATTGTTCAATAAGATCATTGGATACAGCAAGGTATCCTTCAAGGAACAGCCGGGTAGAGCTAAGCAAATATGATTCTGCTCAGTTTCCTTCTTATGGAAGATCGATTGACCGGAATAATGAGGGATCTCCATATCTTGAGAAGCTCCCAAATTCACAAAGCCGCCGAAATGTTGTTCTAATAATTCAATCACACTGTCGTCGATATTACCAGCCAAGCTAATTACGGTATTATCCACCCGGTAATGACTCTTCATATACTCCTTCAGGGAGACAGAGTTCATGTTCTCCAAATTTGCTTTGGTCCCCAAGATCGAATAACCGAGCGGGTGGTTCTGATAAGAGGCTCTTGCGATCAGATCATGCACCAGATCATCTGGTGTGTCGTCATACATAGAGATTTCTTCAAGGATCACATTACGTTCTTTATCCAATTCCGATGGATCCAAGGTTGAATGAAAGAACATATCCGCAAGCACGTCAACAGCTATCGGTAAATGCTGATCCAATACTTTTGCATAATAACATGTGTATTCCTTAGATGTAAAAGCATTCACATTGCCGCCGATCCCGTCGAAAGTCTCAGCAATTTCTTTGGCGGAGTACCGTTTTGTTCCTTTAAATAACATATGCTCAATGAAATGGGAGATCCCGTTATTTGTTTCGTTCTCATTGCGCGACCCTGTCTTTACCCATATGCCAAACGTTACTGAACGGCAAGTCGGAATTTTCTCCAGGACTACCCGCAATCCATTTTGTAGTTGTAATCTCTCCAACCGGGACTTCCCCCTCTCGATGTAAAAGTTCTCCAAACAATGCTTTCAATATATCAGAATTTAATCTGCTGCTCAACCACATGTACGCGTTCAGGGGAAATTAATTCGCTTACGGTCCCGAGAACGAACCCTTTTTCTTTTATATTCACAATTAATTGTTCTAATGCATCGCTTGAAGAGGAAGTTGGATGCATGAGTATCATTGCACCTGGCTCTAATCTTGGTGTTAGCCTTCTAATGATGGATTCGCCGCCTGGATTTTTCCAATCTACGGTGTCCAGTGTCCATAATATGGTATGTAGACCAAGCTCTCGCGCAATCTTTACAGTCTGCTCATTAAAATCTCCAGAAGGCGGGGCGAACAGTTTATTATTTGCGCCCAGCTTCTCGACTAACTTCTGGGTTTTCTCAATCTCCTCTATGGCTTGCTCCCGGCCAAGCTGACTCATATTTTTGTGTGAATAAGCATGATTGGACAGCTCATGCCCCTTCTCACCAATATTCTTCGCCACTGCTTCATTTTTGCTTAGCCAAGAGCCATCGAAGAAGAAGGTAGCTTTGACTTTCTGGCGATCAAGCACATCTAACATAATGGGTAGAAACTCATTCCCCCAAGCGACATTAATCATCAAAGAAACCATAGGTTTGTTCGGGTTCCCTTTATAGATAGGCTGCGCCCCAAGGTGCTCGAGGGTTACAGCCGGCGGAATTGTCTTGTAGATCAATGGAAAACTTGCTGCTCCTGAATGGGATAGCTGAATCGCTTGGCGCCAAGTTTCTTCGATATCTACTTCCCTACCATTCAAACCAGGAATAGCCTTCCAGATCCGATCGAGCTTGGCGTCTATTGGAGGGATGCTGCGGCTTTTCGCTTCATCTGTTATTCTCTCGAGCAACTTAGCGTTATTCTCTGCAATAGCATGGCTTATCACAGCTTGAGAGGAGGTAGTGCCTTCATGCTGTATGTGGCCGGATTGTTCTTTGGAAGGGGCTTTGGCGGGTTCTTGCACTGGCTCCTGTAACGGCTGAAAATCATGCACATTCTGAAAGGCTATCGTCTCCTTATTCTGCGTTGATTTGACGAATGCATCCATACTGTTGGATTGGTAGAGGCCCCAAGTGATCAGAATTCCGGCCCCGCCTAGAATAAACCATCGTTTATCCATTTTATCACCCCATCCTTGTCCAATAATATCCTCATCCTATGTAAAAAGGCACAAATTTATACCGACCACAAACATTAATTCGTTATGTACGCATGAAAAAAGAGTCAGACTTCTCTGGCTCTTAATTCTTGATACGTTATGGAATGGAACATTCTGCTTGGCGACAACTACACCTTTTCAGAAGTAGCGCCTTGTGGAATTAGAGTCGCTTTACGGGATAGATTAACCCGTCCTTGATTATCGATCTCTGTCACCTTAACCGTGATTTGCTCACCCAGCTTCAGCACATCTTCGACCTTCGCAACACGTTCTGTAGAAACTTGCGAGATATGAACAAGTCCTTCTTTGCCCGGAAGTATTTCTACAAATGCGCCGAACTTCTCGATCCGCTTCACAGTGCCCAGATACGTTTCCCCGACAATAACTTCTCGGACGATCCCTTCGATAATCGATCTTGCCTTCTCATTCATCGGTTCATTGGAAGAGGAGATGAATACTCGACCGTCTTGCTCGATATCGATCTTAACTCCTGTTTCTTCAATGATCTTGTTGATGATCTTGCCTCCTGCACCAATTACATCTCGGATCTTGTCAGGATTAATCTGCATAGTCAAGATTTTTGGCGCATATTGGGACAGGCTAGTTCTTGGCTGTTGGATCGCTTCAAGCATTTTTCCCAAGATGAACAGACGGCCTTCTCTCGCTTGATTGAGTGAATCTTTCAAAATGTCGCGGCTAATTCCGTCAATCTTGATATCCATCTGGATTGCTGTAACGCCTTCAGCTGTACCGGCTACTTTGAAGTCCATATCGCCGAGATGGTCTTCCATACCTTGAATATCGGAAAGAATGGAGAAATGATCTCCGTCCTTTATTAAGCCCATTGCAATACCTGCTACAGGTGCTTTAATTGGAACACCAGCATCCATCATAGCTAGTGTGCTTGCACAAATACTGGCTTGTGATGTGGAACCGTTCGATTCCAATACTTCGGAAACAAGACGGATTGTGTAAGGAAAATCAACTTCATTCGGGATTACCTTGGACAAAGCTCGTTCACCTAGTGCTCCATGACCAATCTCACGTCTTCCAGGAGGACGAAGCGGTCTTGCTTCCCCTACGCTGAATGGCGGGAAGTTGTAGTGGTGCATAAATCGTTTGGTGTCTTCCAAGTCAAGCCCATCCAATATTTGCACATCACCAAGAGCTCCAAGCGTACAAATACTGAGTGCTTGTGTCTGGCCTCTTGTAAACAAGCCGGACCCGTGTGTGCGAGGAAGAATTGACGTATCACAATCAATCGCACGAATCTCACTCAAGCCGCGACCATCCGGACGCACTTTGTCATGGGTAATAAGACGGCGTACTTCCTCTTTGACGATATCATAAAGTACTTCTTTAACATCCTTAATCTTATCCGCTTCTTCCGCGTAGTCTACCGTGAACTTTGCGACTGTTTCTGCATTGATTCCATCAATCGCAGACTGACGAGCATGCTTCTCAGCAATCTTGATCGCTTCAACCAGACGCTCCTGCGCAAAGCTGCGAACTGCCGAATTCACCTCAGGATCAACAGCGTGAAGAGTGACATCCATCTTGGGTTTACCAGCAAGCTCTACGAATTGCTCTTGCAGAGCCACAATCTTACGAATCTCATCATGGCCGAACATGATCGCTTCTAGGATCACTTCTTCCGAGACTTCGTTTGCTTCGGCTTCAACCATCATGATTGCATCTTTCGTGCCCGCGACCACTAGGTACACATCGCTCTTCTCTTCTTGTTCAGGAGTCGGGTTGATAATGAATTGACCATCAATGCGTCCTACAATGACGCCGCCAATCGGACCGCTGAACGGAACATCAGAGATGCTGAGCGCTGCAGATGTACCGATCATTGCCGCAATGTCCGAAGGACAATCCTGATCTACACTCATAACAATCGCTACGATCTGTACGTCGTTACGGAATCCTTCAGGGAACAAAGGGCGTATCGGACGATCCGTCAATCGACTGGACAATATAGCTTTTTCACTTGGACGACCTTCTCTTTTAATAAATCCGCCTGGGATTTTACCTACTGCATATAAACGTTCTTCATAATTCACAGTCAGTGGAAAAAAATCTAAATCTTTAGGTTCGTTAGACGCGGTTACCGTACAGAGCACAACCGTATCTCCGTAACGTACGATGACTGCACCGTTGGCTTGCTTGGCAAGTCGGCCTGTCTCCAAAGTAAACGGCCTTCCTCCCAGTTCCATGTGCACTTTCTTCTCCATAATTGCCCTCCAGGTTCTAAATGTCCATCTCACTCTTATTCTGCATACTTAACAGTATTTCCTTCTTTACGCAAAACATTATTTTCCTTAAAAAATATTTTACCCATCAAAAAAACAACCTGTAGCCGAAGCTGACACGGTTGCTTTTTGAAACATATTTCTTAGCGACGTAAGCCCAAACGCTCGATCAAAGCGCTGTAACGGGATACCTCTTTGTTCTTCAAGTAAGCCAAAAGCTTGCGGCGTTGTCCTACCATCTTCAACAAACCTCGACGCGAATGATGATCTTTCTTGTGCGTCCGCAGGTGATCAGTCAAGTTCACGATATTCTGCGTTAGAATCGCGATTTGTACTTCAGGAGATCCAGTATCCGTCTCATGAACTTTATATTCAGCGATCAGTTGGTTTTTACGTTCTTGTGTTAATGCCATCTCGGTCACCTCCTCTTCAATAATAAAATAATCGCCATAAGCCGAGAAAACGTCGGTGATTCTCGTATTTCCAAGCTTAGGTTAAGCCTATGCAAAGAGAATGCAGCAGGCACGAAACCCAGTATAACATATTCTGCTTACGCTTGTAAAACGGAATAAGTAAATACTCTCAGGAAAGATGCTGAAAGATCTGCTTGGCAGCTTCTGCATCGTTGCCAATTTGCTCGATAAGAGCATCAATGGAGCTAAACTTACGTTCGGCACGTAAATATGAAACGAACTCTACTCGCATCGATTGCCCGTAAATATCACGGTTGAAATCAAACAGGTGGACTTCAAATGATCGAATGAGCGAATCTCCGGAGAACGTCGGTTTCGTTCCAATGTTCATTACACCTTCAAATACTTTGCCATCCACCAAGGCATGAACCGCATATACACCATTCACTGGATAAACATAATAACCGTCCAGTGAGAGATTGGCGGTAGGAAATCCGATCTGACGGCCTCTTGCTTCACCGTTGACAACGGTGCCCTTAATAGAATAGTTACGCCCTAAAAGTTGCCTTACTTGTTCGACCTGTCCAGCTTCTAGACAACGGCGAATCAAAGTACTGCTTACTTTTTCTCCATTCTGATGGAACGGTCGCACTACTTCTACAGCAAAGCGGCCATGACCGGACTCGCATAAAGTGTCGGCATTGCCTTTTGCCTGATGGCCAAACGCGAAGTCAAATCCTACAACGATCGTATTGGGCCTAAGCGGCAACAACATCTCATTCACGAACTGGTCTGCCGTCACTTGAGCAAATGCAAGATCAAATTGCACTAAATAGACGCATCCGATACCAAGCTCGGCTAGCATATCTAGTTTATCTTGAAGCGGCGTCAAACACCGAGTATAACGCTCATGCCCCAACACTTCGCGAGGATGGGGATGAAAGGTCATAACCGATACAGGCAAGTTTTGTTTATGCGCTGTCTGGACCGCTTGACGAATCACTTCACGATGACCGAGATGAACGCCGTCAAAATCCCCAATCGCCAACACCTGGCCATATTCGGGAATCGTCAATGTAGAAATATAGAGAGGGAAACTGAGTTCAATGACTTGCATAGGAATTCGTTCACCTACTGTTCCTGCAGCTTGAAGCTACACGAATACTTTCTCCGGTCGCAGAATTCCCTGCTCCGGGTCTTTGCGGAATATGCCAATGAACCGTTCTTCCGGGCCATAGACACGTACCAATTGATTCTGATCTTCAACAGCTTGAAGTAAATCTAATGTATCTAGCTCTTGCAGAGAAACCGTAATGCTCTTCCCCTGTGAAGCATGCAGCGCTTCCTCATCGTTCACATCGATCCTGGGAATATGAGCAATCGCATGATCTGTCTGGATAAGGTACTGATTCAGCTTACCTTGCTGCTGCAGCTGTTCAATCTCAGACAAAGACAAGCAACGAGCTAGCGTTATGTTCCCAGTTGATGTGCGAATGAGTTCACTCATGACAGAGGGATACCCCAAGGCTCGTCCAATATCTACGCACAAGGTTCTAATATAGGTACCTTTGGAGCAGCGTACCCGGATACGAACAGTCGGATACTTCTTCTCCAGATGTTCATCTATGAGCTCAAGGGCATAGATATGAACAGTCCTGGCAGATCGCTCAATTTCTTGACCTTGACGGGCTAATTCATAGAGCCGCTTGCCGTCCACCTTTATAGCCGAATACATAGGAGGTACTTGTTGAATCGTTCCAATAAAGGATTGCAACACTTGGATCAGCCGTTCCTTACTCAAGCTAACCTGATCCACGCGATCCGTTTCTTGGCCTGTCCAATCCTCCGTGTCTGTTGCATATCCTATTGTAAGCTCAGCTTCATATTCTTTGGGTAATTCCTGAATATACTCTACTACTCGAGTAGCTTTGCCCAAACATAATGGTAGAACACCCGTCACTTGAGGGTCAAGCGTTCCCGTATGACCAATTCGCTTCATTCCCAATATTCTGCGTGCTTTGGCTACAACGTCATGGGAGGTGAAGCCCGCAGGTTTGTTAACGGCAAGAACACCTTCGAGAGAAACACTTGGATTGGCCGCGCCTGAAGACACTGCTGAACCTTTCACTCTATCACTCATACTAATGCACGCCCTACTTCCGCAACAACCTGTTCGATAACTTCCTCTAATGAACCGTCAACCGTACACCCTGATGCGCGTACATGTCCTCCACCGCCGAAGGATTTCGCCACTTTGGCCACGTCAACGTTACCAGAAGAGCGGAAGCTAATCTTTACTCGGTTGGCATCTACCTGTTTAAATAATAGTCCGACCTCAACACCTTCAATATTACGCGGGTACTGAATCAATCCTTCCAAATCCTCAGGAGTGGCCTGGGTCAATTCAATGTCGGCAGCAGAGACCGAAATCCAACATATTCTATGTTCATATGCAAAAGTTAATGTTCCCAAAGCCCGTTGCAGTACAGAAATATGGGATCGCGTAATCGTCTCCAGCACAGTTTCAGCTAATTGATGGCCTTGTACTCCGTGCTGCAGCAGATCGGATGCGATCCGCATCACTTCCGGTGAAGTATTGGAATACCTGAACCCGCCTGTATCGGTCAGCAGGCCTGTGTAGATGCACTCTGCAAGCTCCTTGGTCATTTGTAAGCCTAGTTTTGCCGTTAGATCAAACAACAGCTCGACTGTAGCAGCAGCATCTTCTCGTATCAAATGAACAAGCCCGAAATAGTCATTGGTCGGATGATGATCAATATTCAATAAAGGTACATTAGCGGGAAATCGCTCACGGAGTTTGCCCATTCTAGACTCATCCGCACAATCCACGCTAATTACAGCCTGAATGATAAGATTCTCCGGCAAATGTGCAAATTCCGTGAGCTGATCGTACCCCCACAAGTATGAGAATTTCTTAGGAATCGGATCCTCGTTAACCATCGTAAATTGCTTGCCGAGGCGATTCAACAGCCAGCCCATTGCAAAAGTAGAGCTAGCTGCATCACCGTCCGGATTTACGTGGGCAACAACGAGGAAATGGTCATGTTCTTCAATGAAATGACGGGCATGCTCCAGTTGACCTTCATAGGTGCTTACATCCGCTTGTGCGTTCAATGTTCGGCATTCCCTTCGTTCAATTGCGTAAGCAATCGATCAATACGGCTGCCGTACTCTATAGATGAATCGAATTGGAAAACCAGATCCGGCGTTTTACGCAACCGAATCCGTTTTCCTAGCTCAGAGCGAATGAATCCTGTCGCCTTTGCTATCGCTTTAAGTGTATCTTCCTTCTGTTGATCGGTACCCAGGACGCTTAAGAATACTTTGGCCTGAGACAAATCATTCGTCACATCAACACCGGTAACGGTGATGAAGCCTACTCGCGGATCTTTCAATTCTGCTTGCAGAATGACGCTTAATTCCTTCTTAATCTGTTCTCCAACTCGACCAACTCGAATTCTTGCCATGGCTTAGGATCACCTCTCCACGGTTTCCATCACGAATGCCTCGATGATGTCCCCTTCTCTGAGATCGTTAAACTTAACGATTGAAATTCCGCACTCGTAACCTTGGGCGACTTCTTTCACGTCGTCTTTGAATCGTTTCAAGGAATCAATTTTACCTTCTACAATTACGACGCCGCCGCGTAACACGCGGACTTCAGCTGATCTTACGATCTTACCGTCCGTAATCATACAACCTGCGATCGTACCAATTTTGGTGATTTTGAAAATATTCCGCACTTCTGCGTGACCAATAATATTTTCTTTGAAGATCGGATCAAGCATCCCTTTCATCGCCGCTTCAATTTCTTCAATTGCGCTGTAGATGACGCGGTGTAAACGAATATCCACTTTCTCCTGCTCAGCCGTCGTCAATGCTGCCGACTCAGGGCGCACATTAAATCCGATAATGATGGCATTGGATGCAGAGGCCAGAATAATATCCGATTCCGTAATGGCACCTACACCGTTATGGAGGATTTTGACGCGAACGCCTTCGATCTCGATTTTCTCCAAAGAACCCTTGAGAGCTTCCGTGGAACCTTGAACGTCACCCTTGATGATCACATTCAATTCTTTGATCTCACCGTCTTTAATGTGTTTGTACAAATCATCCAGTGTGACCCTTGTATTGGCGCTCATCTCTGATTGACGCAAGGTGACAGCACGGCGCTCAGCAATTGCTCTTGCTTTGCGTTCATCTTCATAAGCCAAGAATGGATCCCCGGCTTGAGGAACTTCCGTCAATCCTGTAATTTCTACCGGTGTGGACGGACCAGCTTCTTTGAGTCTGCGACCTTTGTCATTCACCATTGCACGAACACGACCGAAGCTGACACCTGCAACGAAGGCATCGCCCACCTTGAGCGTTCCGTGCTGAATCAACACGCGGGCAACTGGTCCGCGGCCTTTATCAAGCTCAGCTTCTAGGACTGTTCCTCTTGCACGCTTATCCGGATTAGCCTTAAGCTCTTGAACTTCTGCGACCAGCAGGATCATTTCAAGCAACTCATCGAGCCCCGTACGCTGTTTCGCGGACAGATTCACGAAGATCGTCTCTCCGCCCCACTCTTCGGGAACGAGTTCGTATTCCGTTAAGGCTTGTTTTATTTTGTCCGGATCTGCACCCGGTTTATCAATTTTATTGACAGCAACTATAATGGGAACATTTGCTGCTTTGGCATGACTAATGGCTTCGATCGTCTGCGGCATTACTCCATCATCAGCAGCGACGACAAGAATTGTAATGTCCGTTACTTGTGCACCGCGTGCGCGCATCGTTGTAAAAGCTTCGTGACCAGGTGTATCCAAGAACGTAATCTTCTTACCATTGATCTCAACTTGATAAGCACCGATATGCTGGGTAATACCGCCAGCTTCGCCTTCCGTTACACTCGTATGACGAATGGCATCCAGCAAAGTCGTTTTACCATGGTCAACGTGTCCCATAATAGTAACAACAGGAGGACGTTCCAACAAATCCGCTGCATCATCCTTCTCTTCGAATGTCTCGAAGTTGTCTTCTTCGACTGGTAACTTCACTTCGACTTCGACTTTGAACTCTGTAGCTATTAGTTGAATCGTATCAAGATCAAGTTCTTGATTGATCGTTGCCATAACACCAAGGAACAACAGTTTCTTGATGACTTCCGATGCGTCCTTGTGCAACGATTTGCACAACTCACCAACGGTCATCGTGCCTCTGACAATAATTTTCTTAGGCGTGTTATCCACTTTCTCCTTACGAACAGGCTCAACGTGTCTACCGCGCTGATTGCGTCCGTTCGTTTTGAAGTTAGCCTTATTGTTATCATCAAACCGCTTTTGATTCGGTTTTGTTTTCTTTGCGGTTTTGCCTTTCCCTGCTTCATCCAACTCTTCATTTCCAGTCGGAACTAATGTAGGACGGCCTGTTCCAGCACTCGAACGATTCTGCTGGAATTGCGAGTTATTGCGCGGGTTCGTACGATCCGAACGTGAAGGTTGACCTGCAGGAGCTGCTCCACGTGCACCGCCAGTAGCTGGACCAGCGCTAGGACGTCCAGGACCGCCGCTTTGAGGACGTGAGCCTTGGTAGCCGCCTCCGCCGCCTTGGCCTTGACCTTGTGGACGCGAGCCTTGATAGCCGCCTCCGCCTTGGCCTTGACCTTGTGGACGTGAGCCTTGGTAGCCGCCTCCGCCGCCTTGAGCGCCTTGACCTTGTGGACGCGAGCCTTGATAGCCGCCTCCTTGGCCTTGACCTTGTGGACGCGAGCCTTGGTAACCGCCACTGCTGCCTTGACCTTGGCCTTGAGGACGCGAGCCTGGTTCACGTCCGCCTTGACCACTCTGACCACCTTGACCTTGCGGACGTGAACCTTGGTAGCCGCCTCCACTTTGACCTTCACGTCGTTGGCCCTGGTAACCGCCTTGACCTTGCGGACGCGAACCTTGGTAGCCACCGCTGCCTTGACCTTCACGTCGTTGGCCCTGGTAGCCGCCCTGACCTTGTGGACGTTGACCTTGCGAACTGCTTTGGCCGCTTCCTTGGCTAGCGGTTGGTGAAGGATTGGAGCTTGGATTAGTTGGAGCCTGCCCGGCAGCGTTTGTGCCTGGTTGAGCCTGATTTACGGGACTAGCTTGAGCCGGTTGACTTGTTGGGCTTGCTTGTGCAGTCTGACTCGAGCTTGATACGGCCGGTTGTCCTGCTGGTTGTGGATTCGATTGCGCCGAGCCCTGATTGTTCTGGTGCTGAGGGCGTGCTTGTTGATTGCTATTCTGAGAAGAACGCTGCTGCCCATCATTCGGTCTATTGTTAGCAGACTTATTATCCACTGACACACTAGAGCCAGAATTAGAGCTTCCACCTTCGTTACCAGCTCGCTTAGCAGCAGCGTTCGCCTTCACTTCACGGAAAAAGCCCTCAACCTTGGAAACCGAATCATTCTCCATTACACTCATATGATTATTAACAGGCACACTTAGGCGCTTAAGAATCGTAATAATCTCCTTGCTGCTCATATTGAGTGATTTTGCATATTCATAAACGCGTAGCTTTTCTTTGTCCTTATCTTTATCTTGATTTGTCAATATGTTTCACCTCCACAGGTAATCCGAGGCACGCAATCATTTGTCGCGCGAACCCGGTCTCCAACACAGCGATCAAGACACGTTCTTCCTTGCCAATCGCTGTGCCTAACTCTATCCGACTGCCGCATTCAACAAGCCGGATCTCATACGAACTGCATTTATCCCGAAACTTTTTCAACGTATTGGGTGATGCGTCCTCTGCCATTACGACTAGAGCAGCTTTCCTTGAACGAATTGCCTTCAGGACGTTCTCATCTCCAGTGGCCAGTTTCCCCGCCCGCATCGCAAGCCCCAAATAAGATAGAAATTTAGGATTCATTAAGTTCTCCTACATTCAAATGCAGCATATTTGCCCTGAATAGCAACGAAATCTTGCTCTAGACGTTCGTAATCGTCTGGTGTCATCGTCACCTTAAGTGCACGTTCTATGGCTTTGGTCTTTTTGGCCTGATGAAATCCTTCGATTTTTCCGCACAAATAAGCGCCTCGTCCGTTCTTCTTTCCTGTCAAATCTATTTCAACAACGCCCTCAGGCGTGCGCACAACACGAACTAATTCCTTCTTAGTCAGCATGTTCTGACACACGATACATTTGCGTTGAGGAACTTTCCTAACCTTCATGACCATCACCCACCTACTTATTTTAACCGTTCACCTTATGTGGGGCCCTTGAGAGGAAAGTGCTAATCAATGCTAACTGAATCCTGGTGCATTTCTTCAGTTGGAGTTCTCGGCCGGCCCAGTTCTTGCTCAGCTTGGGTTTCGCTCTTAATATCTATTTTCCACCCAGTCAACTTGGCTGCAAGACGAGCATTCTGACCTTTAATCCCGATAGCAAGGGACAACTGATAATCAGGCACAATGACTCTCGCCATTTTCTCACTCTCAAATACGTTAACTTCCATAACCTTGGAGGGACTTAGCGCATTTGCGACATATTCCTCTACGCTATCGGACCAACGCACAATATCAATCTTTTCGCCTTTTAGCTCATTCACAATCGTCTGCACACGTGTTCCTTTTGGACCAACGCATGAGCCGACTGGATCTACTTCCGCATTGCGGGAATACACAGCAATCTTGGAGCGGAAGCCTGCTTCACGAGCAACGGAACGTATTTCTACAACTCCATCGTAAATCTCAGGAACTTCTAGCTCGAATAATCTTCTGAGCAATCCGGGATGGGAGCGAGACAGCATGATCTGCGGACCCTTTGTCGTGTTCTCTACCTTGGTAATGTAGGCTTTAACTCGATCCCCATGCTTGAATTTCTCGTTCGGCATCAGTTCATTAAGCGGAAGCACAGCCTCCACCTTCCCGAGATCCAGGAAAATACTGCGCAAATCTTGCCGCTGCACGGTACCCGTTACGATATCCTCCTCACGGTCGATAAATGCATCATAAATCAAACCGCGTTCTGCTTCGCGAATCCGTTGGGTGACGACTTGTTTGGCTGTTTGTGCAGCAATACGTCCGAAATCCCTTGGTGTAACTTCAATTTCCACTATATCGTCCAGTTGAAAGTTGTTATTGATCTCTCGGGAAGCATGAAGCGATATCTCCAGACGCGGATCCAACACCTCATCCACTACGGTCTTACGGGCATACACTTTAATTAATCCGGTCTGACGGTTAATGTCAACCCGTACGTTCTGTGCAGTATTAAAATTCCGCTTGTAACTGGAGATCAACGCAGCTTCAATCGCATCGACCAAGACTTCCTTGGCGATTCCTTTCTCTCTCTCGATTTCCGACAAGGCATCAATAAAATCCATGTTCATTAGAAATGAGTTCCTCCTTTCAAGAATCCAACTTTAGAATATGATCGCCAATCTTGCACTGGCCACCTTTGCAAATGGAATTGCAGCTTTTTTGCGCGGGGTCTGAATGACTAACGTCTCTCCATCAAAAGAAAGCAGCTTTCCTTCGAATTCTTTATCCCCTTCTACTTGCTCATACGTTGTTACAAATACTTGTTTCTGTACGGCTCTCTCATAATCGCTTACTTTTTTGAGCGGACGTTCTGCTCCAGGAGACGATACCTCCAGAAAATAGGCTTCAGGAATCGGATCTTTCTCATCCAACTTCTCGCTCAAGATCTCGCTAACTCGTCCGCAATCATCAATATCAATGCCGCCCTCTTTATCTACATAGACGCGGAGGAACCGGTTGCTGCCTTCCTTGACATATTCCACGTCGACCAGTTCATAGCCCTCAGCATCTAAAAAAGGTTGAATCATCTCTGTAATAATCTCTTTGATTGGTTGTGCCATCTATGGATACCTCCTTAGCGCCTTAACAAAGGAATTCTAGTGTTGACGTATGGGTGTTTCTGCACACAAAACGTAAAGAGTGGGTTTCCCCACTCTCGCATCAACAACGATCTATGATCATCATTATTACCAAAATTGATTATACCATAACATGGATTTCCGTACAAGAGAGAGAAAATAAACCAAATGAATCCCAGAAAGCATTTCGTGCTAGAATAATGACAATTGATTAGACTCTGGAAGTCCTCGAAAGCAGCCCATTGTGCTTAGTAATTCGACGATCGTCTTCGTTGCCTTCGACTTGTTCTGGAAATCCTCGATTGATAAGAAATCGCCTTCTTCTCGGGAAGCTGCAATATTGCGCGCTGCATTCTCACCTACACCTTGAATGGAAGCGAAGGGAGGAATCAAGGAGTTCCCCTCGATCTTGAAGCGCGTCGCTTCGGATTGATACAAGTCAATCCCCTTAAAGCTTAGCCCCCGTGATGTCATCTCAAGCGCCATCTCTAGAATAGCAACGCTAGCTTTCTCTTTTGGAGTTGCTTGAAACGCTTTTTCTTCAATCTCGATCAGCTTCTTCATAATAACTTCGTACCCTTGGGAGCATATATCGATATCGAAATCTTCCGCACGCATCGAAAAGTATGTTGCATAGAAGCTAATCGGATGATACAGCTTGTAATACGCAGTTCTTACAGCTGCAATAACGTATGCTGCGGCATGCGCTTTTGGAAACATATACTCAATTCTCAGACACGATTCGATATACCACTGCGGTACTTTGTGCTTTTTCATATCCTCGATCCACTCATCTGACAAGCCTTTCCCCTTACGGACGCTCTCCGTAATTTTGAATGCAAGACCCGCATCCATCCCGGCTTTGTAGATCAAATATAACATGATTTCATCCCGACAACCGATAACCGTCTTAATCGTGCAAGTCCCTTTCCTGATCAGTTCCTGCGCATTGCCAAGCCATACACCGGTTCCATGGGACAAGCCGGATATTTGCAATAGATCGGCAAACGAAGAAGGTAAGGTTTCCTGAAGCATCTGCCTAACGAATTTGGTACCCATCTCGGGAATTCCGTATGTAGCAACAGGCGTTCGGATTTGGTCTGGAGTAACACCGAGTGCTTGTGTCGAATTAAACAAGCTCATCACCTTTGGATCATTCATCGGGATTGTAGTCGGGTCAACACCAGTCAAATCTTGAAGCATACGCATCATCGTCGGATTTTCATGACCCAGAATATCGAGCTTGAGAAGATTATCTTCAAAAGCATGGTAGTCAAAATGCGTTGTTTTCCACTCCGCCTTCATATCATCTGCGGGATACTGAACCGGAGTTACATCCTCTACATCAATATAGTCGGGTACTACCACAATTCCACCCGGATGCTGGCCTGTGCTTCTCTTTACTCCCGTGCATCCCGAAGCCAAACGGACAATTTCGGCATTTCTCCACTTCTGGCCTTGCTCTTCCTCATACTTCTTTACATAACCATAGGCAGTCTTCTCTGCAACGGTACCAATTGTTCCAGCACGGAACACATTCTTTTCACCGAAAAGCTCCTTCGTAAAGTTGTGCGCTATGGGTTGGTATTCACCTGAAAAGTTCAAATCAATATCCGGAACCTTATCTCCTTTGAACCCTAAGAACGTCTCGAACGGGATGTCATGTCCTTCTCCTTTCATGTTACTTCCACAGGAAGGACATTGCTTATCTGGAAGATCGAATCCACTCGGGACACTGCCGTCCAGAAACCATTCATTATGCTTGCAAGTGCGGCAAACGTAATGAGGCGGCATCGGATTCACTTCAGAAATCCCAAGGAAAGTGGCAACAACAGACGAACCCACCGACCCACGGGAGCCTACCAAATATCCATCCCGATTCGATTTCTTCACCAGATACTCGGAGGTTAAGTAGTTCGCAGAGAATCCGTACCCTATTATCGGTTTAAGTTCCTTCTCCAATCGATCAATAACGACTTGAGGCAATTCATCCCCATATAATGATTTGGCTGTGTCGTAGCATTTGTTGCGAATTTCATCGTCGGCGCCTTCAATAATCGGAGTGAACAACTGCTTGGGGAACAGGTCAAACTTCTCGAATCGATCCGCCAGCTCGTTCGTATTCTTCACAACAACTTCATAGGCTTTAGCTTCACCCAGATGTTTGAATTCCTCAAGCATCTCTCGAGTTGTCCGGAAGTGAACATCTGGTTTCTTCATGTCCTTAAGGGGACTGAATCCGGTTATTCCTAGAATGGTGATATCCCGACTAATCTTATCCCTCGGGTGTAAGTAGTGGACGTTCCCAGTTGCAATTACAGGCTTGCCCAGCTTCTCACCAATCGCGCATATGCGTCTGTTCGTCTCTTCAAGCTCTAATCGACTGCCAACGAGACCCTTGTCCACCAGGTGCATGTTAACACCGATCGGCTGAATTTCCAGCACATCGTAGAACTCGGCAACTTGCTCTGCTTCATCGATCGTCTTATTCAGCACCGTCTCATAGAATTCGCCCTTTTCACATCCTGAGGCGATCAGTAGACCTTCGCGCAGTTCTACCAATTTGCTTTTGGGAATACAGGCTACTCGCTGAAAATATTCCGTATGTGATATCGAGATCAATTTGAACAAATTTTTCTTCCCTGCAGCAGTTGTTGCATAAATACAGCAGTGGAACGGTCGTGCATTTTTGAGATTTTTGCCGACATCATCATTCAAGCGTAAGAGGTTGGTTTTACCGCTCTCCTCCGCATCTTTAATCATGTTAATCAATACTTCACCGAGTGCTGCTGCATCATCTACCGCTCTATGGTGATTGTCCAGGCTGACTTTAAACTTATCAGATAAAGTATTGAGTCTATGATTCTTCATTCCAGGATACATAAGGCGCGCCATCTCTAAAGTATCTAGAACGGGGTTCGGCAATGGAGTTCTACCCATCGACCTCAAATTAGCTTGAATAAAACCCATATCGAAACGGGCATTATGAGCAACCAGAACGGCGTCTCCTACAAATTCAACAAATCTGGGTAATACATCCTCTAACTCTGGCGCCCCTCTTACCATATCATCCGTGATGTTTGTTAACTGGGTGATGTGGTATGGAATTTTCTCATGAGGATCAACGAAAGACTCGAATCGCTCTATCACTTTTCCATCCTGCATCTTCACACCTGCAAGCTCGATGATTTTGTTGCTAATGACCGATAAACCCGTTGTTTCTATATCAAATACGATATAGGTTGCTTCCCTAAGCGGTAGGTCCTTCGCATTCATAACAACCGCGACTGAATCATTCACAACATTTGCTTCTACCCCGTATAGAACCTGAATCCCGTGCTTTTTCGCCGCTTTGTTAGCTTCTGGGAACGATTGAACACCGCTATGATCGGTAATAGCAATAGCCCTGTGCCCCCACTTGGCTGCTGTCTTAATATAGTCCTCTACACTCGTCATACCATCCATCGTACTCATGGTCGTATGCAGATGGAACTCCACACGTTTCTCCTCCGCGTTGTCCATCCGCTCTGTAGGTGGCATTACCTCTACGAGATCTGATGGAATCATAACTAGCTCAGGCGTCATCATGAAACGGTCATACTCTACTTTACCTCTAGCCCGGATCCATTTGCCATTCGCAAGTAAGCTAAGAATCTTAAGATCTTCTTTGTTCCTGGCAAATGCTTTCAACATGAGGGAGTCCGAGAAATCAGTCAAGTTAAACTCGAATAGAGTGTTCCCGTTACGCAGTTCTTTCTTATCAAGGTTAAAGATCATGCCCTGGATGGCAATCTTCTTCTCTTCATCGCGAATATTCTGAATCGGTACCGGAACATCTTTGATTTCGATGCCCATCATCAGTTTGACATCTGTTTCGGGGACAGCCTCTTCCAGAGTAGTCGACTCCGCAGAAGAGATCATTTCTTGAATAACAGTACGCTGCTCTTCTACTATTTTCTGAGCAAATTTCTCGTACTCATCGCCGCTAGATTCCCCTACACTTAGATGCACTTTATAGAACCGGCCATGATAATCGTTGAAATAACGTTGGATATAACCATCCAATGCTTTCTTCTTCGCCATTTCCAAACCAAATGCATCAAGCAATTGAACGGAAATGGCTCTCTCCCGTACCTCCGCCTTCGCTCGGCTTAACCAGCCGTTGACAGAAGGGACTTCGCTGTGAATCCATTCTATGAATAATGGCCAGTACTGCCCTACTAATTCCGAATCTATCACTTCTTCACTAAAAGTAGTAACAATCCGAACGGTGGCAATATGAGCAAACTTTTCTTTGATATTGGAACAAAAGCTTTTATAGATATCGTGAGGAACAAGGGTGGACAGCACCAAATAAAACGTCCATTCCCGATTGCTGCGGCTGCATTCAACCCGATCTATGTACCCTTCCTTCATGTAGGACTCGGCTATAGAACTCGGAATTCCCGCATGAGTAAGCAGCATCTCAAAGCGATTCCGCCCATCCGCTCTAAGGCTCATCACAATCAATCCTCTCTTCTAAAAGTTCAATAAGACCACAAAAGGGCAAAACTTAAGGACGGTTCAAAATGTCCGAAATTTGCCCTTTTGTATTCACACTGCCTACTAATTAATGCGCTCTTCCGAATACAACTGTATGAACGGAAGGGGAACCGCATACTAAGCAAGTCGGCTTTTGCTCACTTGGGGTAAAAGGAATGTTCCGGCTTGTAGCCCCTGTTTCTTCCTTTACTTGATGCTCACACGCTTCAGACCCGCACCAGCCTGCCAGTGTAAAACCGCGTTGTTGCTCCATCTTGTTCTTCATCTCATCCAAAGTATCCACAGCATAGAAATGACTATCCATGAACGCTTTGGCATTGTCAAACATCTGGTTATGAATTTCATCCAAGAGATTCCGCACTTCTTCTACTAACCGCTCTTGAGCCACGATTCGCTTCTCACCGGATACACGAGAAACAAGCACAACCTGTCCATTCTCCATGTCGCGTGGACCCAGCTCGATTCGAATCGGTACTCCGCGCATTTCGTATTCATTGAATTTCCATCCAGGGCTTTGCTCACGCGCATCTACTTTGACTCTAATCCCTGCACGCTTCAACTCGCCGAACAGCTCGTCTGTCTTAGCCAGAACGGTATCTCTTGTCTTAGGAGGACCGATCGGAATCATCGCCACTTGCAAGGGAGCAACCTTTGGAGGAAGCACAAGTCCTCGGTCGTCACCATGCACCATGATCAAGGCCCCGATCAAACGCGTACTTACCCCCCATGAGGTCGTATGCACGAATTGTTGCTTGTTCTCACGATCCAAGTATTGAATCTCGAACGCACGCGCAAAATTCATCCCTAGGTAGTGTGAGGTGCCAGCTTGAACGGCTTTCCCGTCCTTCATCATCGCTTCGATGGAATAAGTATCAACCGCGCCTGCAAACTTCTCAGATGGTGTCTTTTGCCCTACGATAACAGGAATGGCCAAGAAATTCTCAGCGAAATCCCGGTATATCTCCAGCATTTGCATCGTTTCTTTACGAGCATCCTCTTCATCTTCATGTGCGGTATGACCTTCTTGCCATAGAAACTCAGTTGTCCGTAAGAAGGGCATAGTCCGTTTCTCCCAACGAACTACGTTAGCCCACTGATTGATTAAAACTGGCAGGTCTCTATACGATTGAATCCAGTTGGAGTACATATGTCCAATCATCGTTTCCGATGTTGGTCTAATCGCGAGCCGCTCTTCGAGCTTTTCACCGCCTGCTTCCGTTACCCAAGGCAGTTCTGGGTTGAAGCCTTCTACATGCTCTTTCTCTTTCTGAAAAAAGCTTTCCGGTATAAATAACGGGAAGTAGGCGTTGCGGTGTCCAGTTTCCTTGAAACGGGCATCCAACTCTCGTTGGATATTTTCCCATATTTCGTATCCGTCTGGACGCAGGACAATACATCCGCGAACAGGTGAGTAGCTCATCAATTCCGCTTTACTAATGGCATCGATATACCAACGGGAGAAATCCTCGCTCTGGGGAGTAATTTCTTTGACGAACTGCTTCTCTTTATCTTTTGACATGGGGATAATCCTCCTAAAAATGTTCGAAGAAAAGGTTGACACTATTGATTAATGTGATTAACCTTCTCCGCGAATCAAACGAACGATATCGTTATAAGTTACAGCAAGCATTAACAGCATCAGAGCAGCAAAGCCAATAAAGTGCACCATGCTCTCCCGATTCGGATCTACGGGTCTTCCTCTTATCGCCTCGAAGCCAAGAAATACAAGTCGGCTTCCATCGAGAGCAGGAATAGGCAGTAGATTAAAAATACCCAAATATAAACTAAGCACCGCTGCCCAGAACGTGTATTGCGGCAATCCGGCATTCGCATGCTCACTTGTTACTTCCACCATGCGTACAGGGCCTCCAAGATCATCCAAAGAGAATTGTCCTAAAACAAGCATCTTGAAGCCAAGCAATATTTGCTTGGTCGCCATCTGCATGTTCTCCCAGCCACCGCTGAATGCTTCCCCGAACTTGGTAGCGCGTTTATCCGATGATAACCCAACACCAACCATGATTCGGCCAGTATCGTCATTCTTGGTCGGAGTAACTTCTATACGGGTTTCCTTGTTGCCCCGCAGAACAATCCAATCCATCTTCTTGTCTGCAGAATTACCGATCAATTCCGTTAATTTGCCAGTAGATGTTCCGATCGCAGTACCATTAACCGATTGAATGATATCACCAGACTGGATCCCTGCCTGCATAGCCGGTGACTCGGGCTCGACCTTCTCAATCTTCACATTTGTCGGCATTCCTGCCAGGAACATTACAGTAATAAACAATACGAACGCAAGAATAAAATTCATCAGAGGGCCAGCAAAAATAGCAAGAGCTCTTTGACCCACTGTCTTACTGCCAAATTGACGATTCCAGGGCGCAATCTGTGTCTCTTGTCCCTTAGTTACCATTAACGCTTCAGGATGAACCGAGAAGCTCTCCCCCGCGCCATCATCTTCGAATCGGATCATCAGCTCTTTATCAAGATCAATCTTCTCAACAGTCCCCATAACCACATTCGAGCGTTGGTCAAGCTGATCCAGATAAATATGCGTAACTTGATTATTATTCAGCTTCACGGCTATTGTCTGACCAGGCTGAATAATAATCAAGTTACGCATATTTATCTGG